>OAUE01000011.1_pt1 | contig 202311 bp, 185 predicted proteins | sample 1476131 | NCBI WGS metagenome assembly OAUE01 (sample SAMEA2580003, study PRJEB22360) | human gut metagenome | reverse complement strand
CCGGCGGCGGCCCGGTTGTGGGGCGAATGGAAGGGCCCCCCAGCCGATTCTGCGGCTGAGGCTTTCCCTTCTTTAATCGCGGGTTGGCAGCTGCCGTTCATATGCACATGGAAGCCATGTTCACCTGGCGGCAACGCTTTCAGATCGGGCGTAAACTCCAGCCCCTTTGCGGTTTCAGAAATAGTGACCGTACCAATCGCCTGGCCGACGCCTTGCGACGTGACCAGATTCATCGTCACTTTTTCTTCACTGGCAGCCTGCGCACCTGCACAGGCGAGTAGAGTGATGATGGCCAAACTCAAACGCTTCATAAGACCTCCGTCCAAAAGGTGTCTGATTGTTAAGTGTAAACCAGTGACACAAATTTGAACGGAGATGCGCCAAAAACGCGATTAGGGTACGTCGTAACCCAGCGCCGCTTTACGAATGCGGAACCATTGCTGGCGAGACATGTTCAGCGACTCAGACTCAATGGCAGCACGTACACGTTCTATTTTTCCTGAGCCAATAATCGGCAGCGGCTGAGACGGCAGACGTAAAATCCAGGCGTATACCACCTGCTCAATAGATTGCGCATTCAACTCTTCAGCGATCACGGCAAGCTCATTACGTAAAGGCTGGAAAGCATCATCATTAAACAGGCGACCACCGCCGAGACAGGACCAGGCCATCGGGCGAATGCGCAGCTGTTGCAGTTGATCTAAAGTACCATCCAACAGGAGCGGCTGATGTACTGGTGAAATTTCTACCTGGTTGGTCGCCAGAGTAAACGGCAGACGCGATTGCAGCAATGAGAACTGTGCCGGGGTGAAGTTGGAGACGCCAAAGTGACGCACTTTGCCACTATGGTGCAATTTTTTAAAAGCGTCGGCGACATCGTCAGCATCCATAAGCGGATCGGGACGGTGGATCAGCAGCAGATCAATATGATCGGTCGCCAGCAGCTTCAGCGACTCTTCCGCACTGGCAATAATATGTGCACTGTCGGTGATGTAGTGGCCCAGCGCATTTTCCGCGCGCGCCGTCGTCGCGATCCCGCATTTGGTCACAATCTGCATTTTTTCACGCAAATGCGGAGCCAGTTTCATTGCCTCACCAAACGCCGCTTCACACTGGTAGCCACCGTAAATATCGGCGTGATCGACGGTGGTCACGCCAAGATCCAGATGCTCTTCAATAAAGCTGACTAGCTGGCGCGCGGACATATTCCAGTCCATCAGGCGCCAGTACCCCATCACAAAGCGAGAAAATTCCGGGCCTTGCGGCGCAATAGTAATACGCTGAACCATAGCAGCTTCCTTTTAAGTGAATGTGCCTCGAGTATACGCAATTACGCTTTTAAAAGAGTGAAGGTTGTTGCGGTTTTTCCGAAGGGTTGGCTTTGTTTGCACGTAATTTACGCATCAGGCGCTGACGACAAAGCCGCAGCACTTCCTGCTTTTGGGTATCGCTCATCTTTTGCCAGTTAAAACGCTCATCCCGACTGCGAAAACAGCCACGGCAAAAGCCGCGTTCGTCAGACTGACATATTCCACGGCATGGGCTCTGGACGGGGAAAAACTCCAGCTGTTCGGCCACATCCCCTCCTTTAATAAGATTGATATACCTATTGAAGACGTTAACTGAATTTCTCGCAAGCGCTATTGCATTAGACCGACTGGTCTATTACACTCCTTCCCATGAACAAAATCACTGAACACGATACACGCGAACATCTGCTGGCGACTGGCGAACTGCTGTGTATGCAGCGCGGCTTCACCGGCATGGGGTTAAGCGAACTACTGAAAACCGCTGAAGTACCCAAAGGTTCGTTTTATCATTACTTTCGCTCTAAAGAAGCGTTCGGTGTCGCGATGCTGGAACGCCACTATGCGGCCTATCATCGGCGACTGGCTACGCACTTTGATACGGGAGCGGGAAACTACCGCGACCGCATTCTGGCCTACTATCAGGAAACCCTGAACCAGTTTAGCCAGCACGGCATTATTAGCGGCTGTTTAACTGTAAAACTGTCTGCCGAAGTGTGCGATCTGTCAGAAGATATGCGCACAGCGATGGATAAAGGCGCGCGGCACATTATTGTGCTGTTAGCGCAGGCGCTGGAGAAAGGTCAGGCCAGCCATTGTCTGTCTTTTGTTGGCGAGCCGTTACAGCAGGCGCAGGTACTGTATGCGCTGTGGCTTGGCGCAAATCTGCAGGCCAAGATTTCTCGTAGCGCCACTCCGCTGGAAAATGCGCTGGCGCACGTTAAAAACATCATCACAACGCCTGCCGTTTAACAGGCGTTTTTATTTTCTTTATTACTAGACGACCGGTCTATTCAGGAGTGCCACATGTCATCTGAAAAACTGTTTTCCCCACTGAAAGTGGGTGCCATTACGGCAGCAAACCGCGTATTTATGGCGCCACTGACGCGTCTGCGCAGTATTGAGCCTGGCGACATCCCTACTCCGCTGATGGCCGAGTATTACCGTCAACGCGCCAGCGCGGGTCTTATCATCAGCGAAGCGACGCAGATTTCCGCACAGGCGAAAGGCTATGCCGGAGCACCCGGCTTACATAGCGAAGCGCAAATTGCCGCATGGAAGAAAATCACTGCTGCCGTACACGCTGAGCAAGGTCATATTGCTGTCCAGTTGTGGCACACTGGACGCATCTCTCACGCCAGTCTGCAGCCAAACGGTCAAGCTCCAGTTGCACCTTCCGCGATTAGCGCTGGAACCCGCACCTCGCTGCGCGATGAAAACGGCCTGGCAACGCGTGCCGATACCTCAATGCCGCGTGCGCTGGAAACCGAAGAGATTCCGGGCATCGTTAATGACTTCCGTCAGGCGATAGCCAATGCGCGCGAAGCGGGTTTCGATATGGTTGAACTGCACTCTGCCCACGGCTACCTGCTGCACCAGTTCCTGTCGCCAACGTCTAACCAGCGCACCGATCAATACGGTGGCAGCGTCGAAAATCGTGCGCGTCTGGTGCTGGAAGTGGTTGACGCCGGTATTAAAGAATGGGGTGCCGATCGCATTGGTATTCGCGTCTCCCCGATTGGCACTTTCCAGAACGTAGACAATGGTCCAAACGAAGAAGCCGATGCGCTGTATCTGATTGAACAATTGGGCAAGCGTGGAATCGCTTACCTGCACATGTCTGAGCCGGACTGGGCCGGTGGCGAGCCGTATTCCGATGCGTTCCGCGAAAAAGTTCGCGCGCGCTTCCACGGCCCTATCATTGGTGCTGGTGCTTACACCCCAGAAAAAGCAGAAGCGCTGATCGAGAAAGGTCTGATCGACGCCGTTGCTTTTGGTCGCGCCTATATTGCTAACCCGGATCTGGTGGCGCGTCTGCAACGCAAAGCAGAACTGAATCCGCAACGTGCCGAGAGCTTCTACGGCGGCGGCGCGGAAGGTTACACCGACTATCCTACCCTCTAACGTCACAATCTCCGTTCTGCCATTGATAGCGGCGTAACAACGCCGCTATACTAAAACAACATTTTGAATGTATTAGCCATTTTCGAAGGGGAAAAAGATGCGTTTACTCCATACCATGCTGCGCGTGGGTGACCTGCAGCGTTCCATCGAGTTTTATACCAACGTGCTGGGCATGAAGCTGCTGCGTACCAGCGAAAACCCTGAATACAAGTACTCTCTGGCTTTTGTCGGCTACGGTCCTGAAACCAGTGAAGCAGTAATCGAACTGACCTATAACTGGGGTGTCGACAAGTATGATCTGGGTACTGCCTATGGCCATATCGCCCTGAGCGTAGACAACGCGGCTGAAGCCTGTGAACGTATTCGCCAGAATGGCGGTAACGTAACGCGTGAAGCTGGTCCAGTAAAAGGCGGCACCACAGTGATTGCGTTCGTTGAAGATCCGGACGGCTACAAAATTGAGCTGATCGAAGAGAAAGACGCCGGGCGCGGCCTGGGCGATTAATCTCCCCCTCGGGCGCAGATCGTCTGTGCCCATAGTTTTATACTCATCATTTTGCCATAATACGCGCTGCAATTTTCCCGTATTAAGAGACCCAGATGTCCGATAACGCTCAACTTTCCGGTCTGTGTGACCGTTTTCGTGGTTTTTATCCTGTCGTCATTGATGTCGAAACCGCAGGGTTCAATGCCAAAACCGATGCGCTGCTTGAGATTGCCGCCATCACACTGAAAATGGATGAACAAGGCTGGCTGATGCCGGACACGACGTTACATTTCCACGTAGAGCCGTTTGAAGGTGCCAATTTGCAACCGGAAGCGCTCGCCTTTAACGGTATTGACCCTAACAATCCGCTACGCGGTGCGGTCAGCGAATATGATGCTCTGCATGCCATCTTCAAAATGGTGCGTAAAGGCATTAAAGACAGCGGCTGCAATCGGGCAATCATGGTGGCGCATAACGCTACGTTCGACCACAGTTTCATGATGGCTGCAGCAGAACGCGCCTCGCTCAAACGTAATCCGTTCCACCCATTTGTAACCTTTGATACGGCGGCATTAAGCGGTCTGTCTCTGGGGCAGACGGTGTTGTCAAAAGCGTGCCTGGCGGCGGGAATGGAGTTTGACGGGAATCAGGCGCACTCGGCGCTGTATGACACCGAACGCACGGCCGTGCTGTTTTGCGAAATCGTTAACCGCTGGAAACGTCTCGGCGGTTGGCCTCTTCCCGTGCCTGAAGAAGCGTAACGGCGACATAAAAAAAGCGACCATTTCAGGTCGCTTTTTTACTTCTGCTGGTATTACTCAGCGTCCGGCTCTTCGGTTTTGTATTTCGCTGCTGTTTCTTTAATCAGCTGCTGCAACTCACCGCGCTGGTACATTTCGATCAGAATGTCACAACCGCCAACCAACTCACCATCAACCCACAGCTGTGGGAAAGTTGGCCAGTTTGCGTATTTCGGCAGTTCGGCGCGAATATCCGGATTCTGCAGAATATCAACATAAGCAAAGCGTTCACCACAGGCTGACAGCGCCTGCACAGCCTGTGCGGAGAAACCGCAGCTTGGCAGTTTAGGGGAACCTTTCATGTACAGGAGAATCGGGTTTTCAGCGATCTGGCGCTGGATTTTTTCGATAGTGGTGCTCATTATCTTGCTTCCTTAAACTTCTTTTACGGCAGTAGTCTGACATTGTAACGGGTCAGACAGGCAACGGAAAATAACATTTTCATTACGCGTTATTATTTTATCCCCTGACGCTAAAAGTTGCATTCACAATCTCACTTATCCCCTTCAAACATGTGGATTTGATTATCTGTTCACCATTTCTATCTCTATTTGCTGTTTTTTTTTGCGGTCGGTTACGAAACGCAGTTTTAAACTAAAAAAGCTATTAACTTTCCCTCTTTCTATAGATTAGAATCGTCAAGTTTTGAAAATCACACGCAGGCACGATAGACCTGCCTTACCAGAGGACTGCTCAGTGGCGCGGATAAACCGAATCTCGATCACGCTCTGTGCTTTACTTTTTACTACACTGCCCTTTACGCCTATGGCTCATGCTTCCAAGCAGGCCAGGACGACACCTACCAATTCTCACACCATCAAAACGGTAGATAAAAAGAAAAGCGCAACAACCAGCCAAAAAACAACAAAGACCAGTAAGAAAACGGCGACAAAAACCACCAGCAAAACCAGCACCAAAACCGCTTCCTCTTCTAAAAAACGCACTGCCACTCCGGCAAAGTCGACTAAAACTGCAAATCGCCGTGGTAAAACTGCCGCAGCACAAACCGCAGCCGTTACCTGGACGGAAAAATGCACACCCCGCAAAGGTCATAAACCACGCTGCGTGAAGGTGAAAACCACTGCACCGACTACGCTTGCTGATGCACATAAAGTGAAAGTGCAGAAAGCGACTAAAACCGCTATGTCCACCTTGATGAACCAAATCGGCAAACCTTATCGTTGGGGCGGCTCCTCGCCAAGAACCGGGTTTGACTGCAGCGGTCTGGTTTATTACGCCTATAAAGATCTGGTGAAGTTCCGCATTCCGCGTACCGCGAATGAAATGTACCATCTGCGTGATGCCGCACCAATTGAACGTGGCGAACTGAAAAATGGCGATCTGGTATTCTTTCGTACCCAGGGTCGCGGCACAGCCGATCACGTCGGCGTCTACGTCGGCAACGGTAAGTTTATTCAGTCACCGCGCAGCGGGCAGGAAATTCAAATCACCTCTCTGAGCGAAGATTACTGGCAGCGCCACTATGTGGGCGCTCGTCGGGTAATGACGCCAAAAACAATTCGCTAAAAACTTACCCTACAGAACATGCTGTAGGGTAAGTTCTTCTTTTGCATAACCTTTCAATTTGCTACCCTATCCTTACTCACAATGAGGCTATTGTGTGTACTCAATATAAATAATAAGGAGAGAAGCAATGTCGTTTGAATTACCTGCATTACCGTATGCCAAAGATGCTCTGGCACCGCACATTTCTGCCGAAACGCTGGAATATCACTATGGCAAACACCATCAAACCTACGTGACCAATCTGAACAATCTGATTAAAGGCACGGCGTTTGAAGGCAAATCACTGGAAGAGATCGTTCGTAGCTCTGAAGGCGGTGTATTCAATAACGCAGCACAAGTATGGAACCACACGTTCTACTGGAACTGCCTGGCACCGAACGCAGGTGGCGAACCAACCGGTAAACTGGCTGATGCAATCGCCGCTTCCTTTGGCAGCTTTGCAGATTTCAAAGCGCAGTTCACCGATGCCGCTATCAAAAACTTCGGTTCTGGCTGGACCTGGCTGGTTAAAGGAACGGATGGCAAACTGGCTATCGTCTCCACCTCCAACGCAGGTACTCCGCTGACTACCGACGCGACGCCGCTGATGACCGTTGACGTATGGGAGCACGCCTACTACATCGATTATCGCAATGCTCGTCCTGGCTACCTGGAACATTTCTGGGCACTGGTGAACTGGGAATTTGTTGCGAAGAACTTCGCAGCATAAAAAAGATAACGCAGAAGGACTTCCTTCTGCGTTTTTGTATTAATTCGCGGTAGTGAAAGCCTCTTCAGGCTGTCTTCTTGCGGAAATGAACACCAGCAGCAGCGCAAGACCCGCCACAATCGCCCCCATTACCGGCACAAAACTGTAGCCCAGGCCGCCAGATATTACCGCCCCACCGGCCGCAGCCCCCAGAGCGTTCCCCAGATTAAACGCGCCAATATTGACTGACGATGATAGTCCAGGTGCTTCGCTGGCAACGCGCATCACACGCATCTGCAACGGTGGAACGACCGCAAACGTCGCCGCGCCCCAGACCACCATACTGACCGCCGCTCCCAGCTCATTACGCGCAAGGAAAGGAATGGCCAGCATAATAACCATCAGCAGCAGCAAAAAGCCTTTCAGCGTACCGTTGACTGAACGGTCAGCCAGTTTGCCGCCAAAATAGTTACCGATCGAGAAGCCAACGCCTATCAACACCAGCATGCCGGTAACAAATGCCGGTGTAGCATGAGTGATAGTATGCAGAACCGGCGAGATGTAGGTATACAGCGTGAACATCGCCCCAGCACCCAGTACGGTAGTCAGTAACGCCGACAGCACCTGCGGGCGCATAAGTACCGCCAGTTCGCTACGGACATCCGGGCGCTCTCCTGCTCCACCCTTGGGTAATGAGAAGAACAGGCTGACCATCGCAATGACACCCAGCCCCGCAGTGGCCATAAACGACATGCGCCAGCCGATGGTTTCACCAAGCCAGGTCGCCGCCGGAACGCCGCCAATATTGGCGATGGTTAACCCCATAAACATCGTTGCCACAGCGCTGGCCTGCTTATGTTTGGGTACCACACTGGCTGCAACCACAGAACCGAGACCAAAAAAGGCTCCATGATTAAGACTGGTCAAAATACGCGATAGCATCAGCGTGGTGTAATCCGGCGAGATAGCCGAAAGCACATTACCCAGCGTGAAAATCGCCATCAGGAATATCAAAGCATTACGTCGCGCACGATGAGACAGCAGCAATGTCATCAGCGGTGCACCTACCATCACACCTACCGCATAAGCGCTGATCAGCATGCCAGCCGCCGGAATCGAGACGTCCACACCTTTAGCAATGACGGGCAATAACCCCATTGGCGAAAACTCGGTGGTGCCAATACCAAACGCCCCGATTGCCAGCGCCAGTAAAGGGTAATTGATTTTCATATTTCGACTCCGTATCGTCGAGCCGTGGCACGACATAAAATAAGAGTCAAAAGCATGACATTGATCGCAAAATTAATAAAGTTAACAAAACTGCAAAAGACTTTTGCTTATTCGCAAACAATAGAGGGGAAAAACGAGTCGAAGGGATGAGGGAGAGCTAACTCCCTCGGGGGGAATCAATGCAGCGCTGCGGTCAGACCACCCGCGACGATCAAACCCAGAACAATAATGGTAGTCACTAACGAAAATTTCAGATCGGTGCTCATCAAGTTTTCTCCTTTTTATTCCCACACAAAAAGTGATATTGCGCATTTTTACACACTTGAAAGCAAAAATCTCTCACGATTTATATTGATAACTGCTTTTAACTCTTCCCCTTTTCGTTAAGATCAGACAAAATTCCACGCTTACTTGATTAGCGTACCGGCCATTGACCCCTTCCTGACGTTCCGTGTCGTTTTCCCGGCGTGCCGCAACCCTTACGTTGCGATAAGGGTGTGTAAAGGCAAACGTTTACCTGGAGTATTCTCAGGAGCTTAGGATATGGTCTGGAGTGAGATGTAATGGCAACAATTAAAGATGTAGCGAAGCGAGCAAACGTTTCCACTACAACCGTATCACACGTAATTAACAAGACGCGCTTTGTCGCGGAAGAAACACGTAATGCTGTCTGGGCAGCAATCAAAGAACTGCACTATTCTCCGAGCGCAGTTGCCCGCAGCCTGAAGGTAAATCACACCAAGTCTATCGGCTTGCTGGCGACCAGCAGCGAAGCGGCCTATTTCGCCGAAATTATCGAAGCCGTTGAGAAAAACTGTTTCCAGAAAGGCTATACCCTGATCCTGGGTAACGCATGGAACAGTCTCGAAAAACAGCAGGCTTATCTGTCGATGATGGCGCAAAAGCGCGTTGATGGTCTGCTGGTGATGTGTTCTGAGTATCCGGAGTCGCTGCTTTCTATGCTCGAAGAGTATCGCCATATCCCGATGGTCGTCATGGACTGGGGCGAAGCAAAAGCCGACTTTACCGACACGGTCATTGATAACGCCTTCGAAGGCGGTTACATGGCGGGTCGGTATCTGGTAGAACGCGGTCATCGTGAGATTGGCGTGATCCCTGGCCCAATGGAACGTAACACCGGGGCCGGGCGTCTGGCTGGCTTTATGAAAGCGATGGAAGAAGCGCTGATTAAAGTGCCTGAAAACTGGATTGTTCAGGGCGATTTCGAGCCTGAATCCGGCTATCGCGCCATGCAGCAAATTCTGTCGCAGTCACATCGTCCGACCGCTGTCTTCTGTGGTGGCGATATTATGGCAATGGGTGCGCTGTGCGCCGCTGACGAAATGGGGCTGCGCGTACCGCAGGATGTCTCACTCATCGGCTACGACAATGTGCGCAACGCCCGCTTCTTCACGCCGGCCTTGACGACCATTCACCAGCCGAAGGATTCACTGGGTGAAACGGCCTTCAACATGCTGTTAGACCGTATCGTGAATAAACGTGAAGAGTCACAGTCTATCGAGGTGCATCCGCGCCTGGTTGAGCGTCGCTCCGTTGCCGACGGTCCGTTCCGCGATTACCGCCGTTAAGCCTGTTGTGCGGGAGTCTCATCTGGCTCCCGCAGCCATTCCTTGTTCAACGTTTCACTATCCCCTAAATAGTCCAGCAGCCAACTCAATGCTGGTGACGTATCGTTCTGCTGCCATGTCAGACAACATGCGGCATCAGGAAAGGGGTTCTCCAGTTGCAGTGCAACCCATTTACCACTATCGATCCACGGCTTGGCAAAATGCGTCGGTACCATGCCCACGCACAATCCCGCGGACAAACAGGTCGCAGAGGATTCCCAATCCGGCACGACGACGCGCTTTTGGTTGTCCAGCAGCCAGGTAATACGCTTCGGCAATGTTCGGGAGGTATCTTCGCGCACCAGTGACGGCCAGTTGCGCAACGTGTCATCACTTAACGGTCCGGGCATTGACGCCAGTGGGTGATGACTGGCTACCACGCAGCTCCAGCTCAGCATTCCCATATCGCGGAAGGTATAGCGCCCCCCGACCGGAATGGCCTGTGTGGCCCCGATGGCCAGCTCCACACGCCCATCAGACAGTGCGTCCCACACGCCGTTAAACACTTCCTGAAAAACTAACAACTCCACATCATCAAAGTGACGGTAGAAATCCACGATCATCTGTCGGGTACGATCCGGGCGGACAATGTTATCGACGGCGATCGCCAGCTGTCCGCGCCAACCGTTGGCAATTTGCTGACATTGCTGGCGCGTGATCTGCATTTTTTTGATAACAGAGCGGCCTTCTTTTAAAAACCATGCCCCGGCAGGCGTTAATTCCACATCCCGATGGCGTCGCTCAAAAAGTGGCACCGCCAGCCACTCTTCCAGCTGGCGCACGGTGTAGCTTACCGCCGAAGGTACACGGTGCAGCTCCTGCGCGGCCGAACTAAAACTGCCGTTACGCGCAACCGCATCAACCACTTCAAGTGAATATTCCGACCACATATTCTGCCTGCAAAAAATTTGAAATCAGTAAGCAAATATTAGCGTTTCACAGCGAGAATTACACTCACTACACTCAGCGGCATTGTTCTACTGCTAAAAAAGAGAAATGATGATGCAACCTGGGAAAGGGTTTTTAGTCTGGCTGGCAGGTCTTAGCGTGCTCGGTTTTCTGGCAACGGATATGTATCTACCCGCCTTTGCTGCTATTCAGTCCGATCTGCAAACACCTGCATCTGCCGTCAGCGCCAGCCTGAGCTTGTTCTTAGCGGGGTTTGCCGTCGCGCAACTGCTGTGGGGGCCGCTTTCTGACCACTATGGTCGCAAGCCTATTTTGCTGCTGGGTTTATCTATCTTCGCACTGGGCAGTCTGGGCATGCTATGGGTTGAAAACGCCACTGGTCTGCTGGTACTGCGATTTGTTCAGGCCGTTGGCGTCTGTGCGGCATCGGTTATCTGGCAAGCGCTGGTTACCGATTATTATCCTTCACAAAAAGTAAACCGCATCTTTGCCACTATTATGCCGCTGGTCGGGTTATCTCCTGCACTCGCCCCGCTTTTAGGCAGTTGGATCCTGGTACATTTTTCCTGGCAGGCCATTTTTGCAACTCTGTTTGCCATTACTCTGATTCTGATGCTTCCGGCTCTGCGTCTAAAGCCAACGGCTAAAGCGCTCGATGACAGCCAGGATAAACTGACTTTCGCCACCTTGCTGCGCTCGAAAACTTACCGTGGAAACGTGCTGATTTATGCCGCCTGTTCCGCGAGCTTTTTCGCATGGCTGACAGGTTCCCCGTTCATCCTCAGCGAAATGGGTTATAGCCCAGCGGTAATTGGTCTGAGCTATGTTCCGCAAACTATCGCCTTCTTAATTGGTGGTTACGGCTGTCGTGCAGCGCTGCAAAAATGGCAGGGTCGTCAGCTGCTGCCCTGGTTACTCATTCTGTATGCCTTCAGCGTTGTAGGCACCTGGGCGACCGGCTTTATTCATCATGTTGCATTGGCTGAAATCCTGATCCCATTCTGCGTTATGGCGATTGCGAACGGCGCAATCTACCCTATCGTTGTCGCGCAGGCATTACGCCCTTTCCCACAGGCCACGGGACGCGCAGCCGCATTGCAGAATACGCTGCAACTGGGTTTATGCTTCCTGGCAAGCCTTGTCGTTTCCTGGTTGATTGCCACCCCACTGCTCACCACCACCAGCGTTATGCTGACAACAGTATTGCTGGCTGCTGTGGGTTACAAAATGCAGTCGCATAAAACTGACGCCCCGCAAACAGATGATCGTGCGCAAGTTGCCCACGGAGAGTCGCACTAATAATGGTTGCGGGCATTTAGTTAGCCCGCTAACAATTATTGGTTGAATCGTCAAAAATTCAGGCATATACTGATTTTCAGTTGTTAAAAAAACGATAATTTTAATGCGTTAACGGGGACAAGAACGTTCCCGTTTTACCACGGATGGCCTTTTCGGCAAGGGTTTCTCCCTTCCTCTGTTCTACGTCGGATTATAGATTCGCGGATTAATTCCGTGAGATTTCTCACAAAGCCCAAAAAAGCGTCTACGCTGTTTTAAGGTTCTGATCACCGACCAGTGATGGAGAAGCTATGAGTTCATCATGTATAGAAGACGTCAGCGTACCGGATGATGACTGGTACCGCATTACTAATGAATTATTGAGCCGTGCAGGCATTGCCATTAATGGCAATGCACCGGCTGATATTCGAGTAAAGAACCCCGATTTTTTCAAACGCGTATTGCAGGAAGGATCGTTAGGGTTGGGTGAAAGTTATATGGATGGCTGGTGGGAATGCGACCGGCTGGACATGTTTTTTAGTAAAGTCTTGCGCGCCGGTCTTGAAAACCAACTCCCCCGCCACTTTAAAGATACGCTACGTATCGCCACGGCTCGCCTGTTCAATTTACAGACCAAAAAACGTGCGTGGATGGTCGGCAAAGAACATTACGATTTGGGCAACGATCTCTTTACCCGCATGCTTGACCCCTATATGCAGTATTCCTGCGCCTACTGGAAAGATGCCAACACTCTGGAATCTGCCCAGCAGGCGAAGCTCAAAATGATTGCTGAAAAATTGCAACTGAAGCCAGGAATGCGGGTGCTTGATATTGGCTGTGGCTGGGGTGGTTTATCCCAGTTTATGGCATCGCAATATGGCGTGAGCGTGGTGGGTGTGACCATTTCGGCAGAACAGCAGAAAATGGCACAGGAACGTTGCGCTGGGCTGGATGTCACCATTTTGCTGCAGGATTATCGCGACCTGAACGACAAATTCGACCGCATTGTCTCCGTCGGCATGTTTGAACATGTTGGACCGAAGAACTACGCCACCTATTTTGAGGTGGTCGATCGTAATTTAAAACCGGATGGTCTCTTTTTACTGCATAGCATCGGCTCCAAAAAGACCGACAATAACGTTGATCCGTGGATCAATAAGTATATCTTCCCAAACGGGTGTTTGCCGTCAGTTCGCCAGATTGCCAACGCCAGCGAACCACATTTTGTGATGGAGGACTGGCATAATTTTGGCGCGGATTACGACACGACGCTGATGGCATGGCACGAGCGTTTCATGAGTTCCTGGCCTGAAATCGCCGATAACTATACCGAACGTTTCAAGCGGATGTTCAGCTATTATCTGAACGCCTGCGCCGGGGCGTTTCGTGCTCGAGATATTCAGCTATGGCAGGTGGTCTTTTCCCGCGGTGTTGAACACGGTCTGCGCGTTCCCCGCTAATCGTTTTCGCCCCCGTAGCAACGGGGGCTTTCCTCTCAGGCTTAGGCTCCCGCTTCGCCCGTTATGTTGCTGATGGCGCTTTCACGCGCCGCCAGGACACGCTCAACGGTATCAACCACCGCCTGCGTTTGGGGATCGATTTCGATATTAACCCGTGCGCCCAGCTTTTTCTTGCCAAGTGTCGTACGCTCCAGCGTTTCCGGGATCAAATGTACACAGAAACGGGTCGGCGTCACTTCACCGACCGTCAGACTGATACCGTCAATACCAATAAATCCTTTGTACAGGATATATTTCATCAGCGACGGATCCTGGACTTTAAACCACACCTGACGGTTATTCTCCGAGGTCAGAATTTTCGACACTTCGGCAGTGGTCATAATATGGCCCGACATTAAATGTCCGCCAATCTCATCACTGAATTTTGCCGCACGTTCAACGTTAACCAAATCTCCAACCTTCAGATCGCCCAGGTTGGTGATACGCAGCGTTTCTTTCATCAGGTCGAAGCTTATCTGGTTACCGTTAATTTCGGTGACCGTCAGGCAGCATCCATTGTGGGCAACCGATGCGCCGGTCTCCAGCGCATCCAGCATATATTCAGGCAACTCCACAACATGCGTACGAAAATTTGGTTTTTCATCAATGGACACCAATTTTGCGGTGCCCTGCACAATACCCGTGAACATACTTCCTACTCCTGAACTCAATTAAGACATCTCTGCACAGCACAATAGCAGGTGGAAATTCAGGTTGCCAGCAATGCGCCACCAGCGCCTGTTTTTTCACTGGAGAATTACGTATTCCTCGCTACAATAGACTGAAATTTCCCCTGCTTTTTCTCCTTGCTGCCATATAAGGCGGCTTTTTTAGTCTCTCAAATAACAACAATATAGTGGTGTACACGTGCAAAAGTATGTAAGTGAAGCGCGTCAGTTATTAGCTCTGGCAATTCCGGTGATTCTTGCGCAAATCGCTCAAACCGCAATGGGATTCGTTGATACCGTCATGGCGGGCGGATACAGCGCGACGGATATGGCGGCAGTCGCCATTGGTACGTCCATCTGGCTACCGGCCATTCTGTTTGGTCACGGACTACTGCTGGCGTTGACGCCGGTAATTGCGCAACTCAATGGTTCCGGACGCCGCGACCGTATCGCCCATCAAATACGTCAGGGATTCTGGGTGGCGGGCAGCGTCTCCGTGCTGATTATGGTTGTGCTATGGAACGCGGGGTACATTATTCGCTCCATGCATAACATCGACCCGGCGCTGGCAGATAAAGCCGTTGGCTACCTGCGTGCCCTGCTGTGGGGCGCACCGGGTTATCTGTTCTTCCAGGTAGCCCGTAACCAGTGCGAAGGATTAGCCAAGACTAAACCGGCGATGGTGATGGGATTTCTCGGCCTGCTGGTGAACATTCCGGTTAACTATGTTTTCATCTATGGGCATTTAGGCATGCCGGAACTGGGTGGCGTTGGTTGTGGTGTGGCAACAGCAGCGGTTTACTGGGTGATGTTTATCGCCATGCTCTCTTACATCAAACGTGCGCGTTCAATGCGCGATATCCGTAATGAGCGTGGTTTCCAGAAACCTGACACCGCAGTAATGAAGCGTCTGGTACAGCTGGGTTTACCTATCGCGCTGGCGTTATTTTTCGAAGTGACGTTGTTTGCGGTGGTCGCGCTGCTGGTTTCTCCACTGGGGATTGTCGACGTAGCCGGACATCAGATCGCACTGAACTTCAGCTCGTTAATGTTCGTCCTGCCAATGTCTCTGGCTGCCGCCGTCACCATTCGTGTCGGTTATCGTCTGGGCCAGGGTTCCACGCTGGATGCGCAAACCGCAGCCAGAACGGGTCTGGGTGTTGGTGTGTGTATGGCGGTCGTAACAGCGATTTTCACCGTGACATTCCGCGAGCATATTGCCCTGCTCTATAACAATAACCCGGAAGTTGTCGCCCTGGCGGCTCAGCTCATGTTACTGGCCGCTGTGTATCAAATTTCGGACTCTATCCAGGTTATTGGCAGCGGGATCCTGCGTGGTTATAAAGATACGCGTTCCATTTTCTTTATTACCTTTACGGCATACTGGGTGCTGGGCCTGCCGAGCGGTTATATTCTGGCGCTTACCGATCTGGTAGTTGACCGGATGGGACCGGCGGGATTCTGGATGGGCTTTATTATCGGCCTGACCTCTGCGGCGATACTGATGATGCTGCGGATGCGGTTTCTACAACGCCAGCCGTCAGCAGTTATTTTACAACGCGCTGCGCGATAACCTCATAAAAGCCGCCACCAGGCGGCTTTTTTTCGCCTCAAAACGGGCTGGCGTTTTTGGCGTTCATCCACGCTTCACTAATGGGATGCCTGAAATGCAGTTCACTGGCATGCAGCATCAGCCGTGGCGTTTGTTCAGTCCCCGGCAGCAGACGTCCACCGTACAGATCGCACCCCAAAATAGGATGTCCCAACTGCTGACAATGGATCCGTAGTTGATGGGTGCGCCCGGTTTCAGGGGTCAGTTGTACCCGCGTCAAGGGGAGCAACGTCCCCTCTTCCTGACGATGATAAAAACGCTCGACAACCTGATAGCGCGAGCGCGCGGGTTTGCCGTTGAGAGCACAAATCGACATCAATGGAAACAGCGCCGGGTCTTTGGCAATTGCGGCGTCGATAACCCCTTCGTCGTTTTCCAGATGCCCGCATAACAGCGCACTGTACACCTTAGTGACCGTCCGCTGGCTGAACTGCTGGCAAAGCGCGGCGTTAATAGCCTTGTTACGAGCGACCACCATCAGCCCAGAAGTGCCGAAATCAAGCCGATGTACCAGCGTGCAGCCAGGGTAAATCTGTACCAGCCGGTGATGTACCGAATCGAGATTCTGCGGATTTTTGCCCGACAGGCTAAGCAACCCGCTGGGTTTATTGATGAGCACCAGATGCTCGTCCTGATAGAGGGTCTCTATCTCGTCATGGCAAGGCGGGGCAATAAAGGTATCGAAGATCGTAGACATCAGGCGGCCAGAATGAGGTGTGGGAACGGATGATAACGAATTTTCACCACAGTGGCGAATCTGAGCATTGACCCAATGGCTGGCATGGTAGAGTGTGATTTATCCTGAGTGCGATGAGAGGGTTACTCTGTGCAACAAATTGATTTTTACATGGTGGATGCCTTTACCACCACGACATTTGGCGGTAATGCCGCAGCAGTCTGTCCGCTCACGGACTGGTTGCCCGATGAAACATTATTAAAGATGGCGCAGCAGCATAACCAGTCAGAAACCGCTTTTTTTGTCGCCAATGAGAATGGCTTTGAGCTGCGTTGGTTTACCACTCAGGGTGAAATTAATCTGTGTGGGCATGCCACGCTTGCCGCCGCGCATGTCATCTTTGAACATCTGGATTACCCGGATACCAAAATCCAATTTGCTACCCGCTTTGTGGGACCGCTGACGGTCACGCGCTGCGGTGAATGGCTGACGCTTGATTTTCCAGCCTGGCAAAGCGAATCTGCCGTGCCGCCCGCTTTACTGCTGGAAACATTAGGCATCACCGAATACAAAGAGATGCGTGTGGCACGCGATTACATGGTGGTGCTGGAAAATCAACAGCAGGTTGAGGCTGTGTGCCCAAACATCCACGCCATGATTCCGCTGGGGAAAATGGTATGCATCACCGCGCCGGGTGACGGGGAATACGATTTTGTCAGCCGTTTCTTCTGCCCGGGCGAAGCCGTCGCGGAAGACCCGGTCACAGGCTCGGCACATAGCATGCTGATCCCTTACTGGGCTGGAAAACTGAATAAAACACAGATGCTGGCACGCCAGGTCTCTGAACGCGGCGGGGATTTACGCTGTCAGTTAGCAGGAACGCGTGTTTATATCAGTGGGCAGGCGATAACTTATCTGACCGGTAAAGTGCTGTTGCGCTAACAGCCTTACCCAAATAACCAATCCATGGAGGATTTATGTCGAACAAACTCGTGCAGATACACTTTGATTTTCATGGTCCGTTTGGGGCTGAGATGTCGAATCAGCTCGTTGAACTGGCCGAATCAATCAACCAGGAGCCGGGGTTCATCTGGAAAATCTGGACCGAGAACGAAGCAAATCACGAAGCGGGAGGCATCTACCTGTTCCAGGACGAAGACACAGCTCAGGCCTATATCAAAAAGCATACCGCCCGCCTGAAGCACCTGGGTGTGGAGGAAGTAACGTTCAAAATCTTCGATATCAATGAACCGCTAAGTAAAATTAACCACGGTCATATCAGCTAAACTTTTGCCTTAGACGCCCCCTCCCGGGGCGTTTCTTCATTTCCCCCTGCTTTCCCCTTTCAACAGCGATATCCCCGTCACCGCTCCAGGACAGTGATTTAGCCTGGGCCACGTTTGCAGTAGTTCACAAAATCAGCGTTAGCGAAAACTATCGCTGGCCGAACGCACTATGAAGGAGTATAAAATAATACAAACAGTATTATTTTATACAAAATGAATCACAAACGGCGACTGGAGATTCTCATATGACCGCGGACATTACACTGAACTCATCTGCTGGAAGCTTCCCGCCAGCAGGTCATTACTCGCACAGTACAACGGCTGGCGGATTCGTCTTCATTTCCGGGCAATTGCCGGTCACTTTCGACGGCGAGAAAAAAGCGGATGCCTCTTTTGAAGATCAAACCCGGCTGGTACTCAAGAATATTGATGCTTGTCTGGCTGGTGCTGGGGCATCACGTCAGCATCTGGTGTCTGTTCGCGTCTATGTGACGGATATGAACCAGTGGCCGACGTTTAACAAAATCTATGGAGAGTGGATCGGCGATTTCCGTCCATCCCGTGCAGTAGCAGGTGTTGCGGAACTTCATTATGGTTTTGCGCTGGAAGTTGAAGCTATTGCGTTGGCCCCGCAAGCGTGACGTTTAACAACATACAGGTGAACAACAATGACTGAAATGACACTGCCTGATTATAACGATGTTGCCGCTGCGGCAGAGCGCATCGCAGATTATGCTAACAAAACGCCGGTGATGACCTCCCGAACGGTTAACGAAGAATTTGGCGCGGAAGTCTTCTTTAAGTGCGAAAACTTCCAGAGAATGGGCGCCTTCAAATTTCGCGGCGCTATGAATGCGCTACGCCAGTTCACGCCACAACAACGCGCTGCGGGCGTCGTGACATTTTCTTCCGGCAACCATGCACAGGCCATTGCCTTGTCGGCAAAGTTGTTAGGCATTCCAGCAACAATTATCATGCCGCATGATGCCCCGGCGGCCAAAGTTGCGGCGACGAAAGGCTATGGCGGAAAAGTGGTAACTTACGATCGCTATACTGAGGATCGTGAAAAAATTGGTCGGGACCTGGCAGAGAAACAGGGGTTAACGCTAATCCCCCCTTACGACCATCCGCACGTGATAGCAGGCCAGGGCACCGCCACAAAAGAGCTAATTGAAGAAGTGGGTCAGTTAGACGCTCTTTTCGTGTGTCTGGGCGGTGGCGGCCTGCTCTCAGGATCCGCCCTGGCGGCCAGACATCTGTCTCCTGACTGCATCATCTATGGTGTCGAACCTGAGGCGGGTAACGATGGTCAACAGTCGTTCCGAAGTGGAAAAATAGTTCATATCGATACGCCCAAAACCATTGCTGACGGTGCTCAGACTCAACATCTCGGGAACTATACATTTCAGATTATCCAGCAAAACGTGAACGATATTCTGACTGTTTCAGACGCTGAGTTAGTTGCCTCAATGAAATTTATCGCTGAACGCATGAAAATCGTCGTAGAGCCGACCGGGTGTCTGGGTTTTGCTGCCGCCAGAGGGCGGAAAGCTGAGCTTCGCGGCAAGAAAATCGGCATTATCATCAGCGGCGGAAATGTGGATATCAGTCGCTACAGTGAATTTCTGGCCGGATGATAAACAGGGTATCTGCCATGCAGATACCCTACTTTTACTGTCTGTACACTCCCGTCTGGAAAAACGCTCCCAGGTCACTGTAAACTGCTCGCAATCATGGCAACAGACATCACCGCAGGAGACTGGCATGCCAAAAACCGACAATAACTCGCTTCTCAGCCAAATTGATACTATCGCCAGGGGATTGAGTGAGACCTTCTCTCCGTTTTGCGAAGTGGTGGTTCATGACCTCAAAAATCCTGATCATGCCATTTTGTCCATCCATAATAATCTTTCCGGACGTCAACCCGGCCAGCCGGCAACCGAGCTTGGCCTGGCGAGAATCGCATCACCTGACTTTCCCAGCATCATTGCGAACTACAGTAATCAGTTTGCCGATGGCCGCCCGGTGAAAAGTACATCGATTGGCATCAAGGACGAAGACGGCAAATACGTAGCGGCACTTTGCCTGAATGTCGATATGACGCTGTTCCGTGGTATGCAGAGTGCTCTTGCGCGTTTTACTGAAACTGAAAATTCCCCCATTAAGGAACATATCGATCCCGGCAGTAATGAAGTCATCCGCCAGCGTATTGATGACTTTGCCGCTAAACGCGCGACGACGGCCCGAGCCCTTAAACCTCAAGACCGTAAGCTGCTGATTCAACAATTACGCCAGGACGGTTTGCTGAACGTACGCAAATCTATGGATACGGTTGCACAGCATCTGGGCGTATCGAGGGCCACCGCCTATCTGTATGCCCGCCAGTCAGCTCAGGCGGGTGAATAAACGGATTCAGATAGACCACACTTGCCACGTAGAGAATTTCTGTCCTTGATTACCGACACGAAGCGCTCCCGCTCCACTAAAGGCGGCTTCGTGCCCGATATAGTTACCCACCAGTAAACAACCAAATCCAGCTGCAGTGAAAAAAATTAACCTTTATTTTCGTGCGCATTTATTGGCACTGAGTAAATAGATGATTTATTTTTGTACATACATAGTGAAATTTAGCTTTACTCAAATAACACACTAGCATTTTTAATGCACCACAGCAGAACAGGCAACAACTAACTAACTGATTTAAAAGAGTTAAAAAACTATTGAAGTTATTACACCAATAATACCCATGCAATATATATAAATAGCGTGATATCTAAATTATAATTCTTTAACATCCGGCTGATTGGTGAGGTAAGAATGCGATTAATGGTCATGTTGGTAAGCTTTGTACTCTCCACCCAGCTATGGGCAGGTGAACTTTCCAGGCCCACCGGTAAAGTGCTTTTAACGCTGTCGGGTAATATTGAAAATACAAATGCAGACGGGAAAGCCGTTTTTGATACCGCCAGCCTTGAGAAGCTGGGCATGGTCAGTTTCCAGACCACCTCCCCCTGGTATAATGGGCGTACTACCTTTACGGGTATTCCGCTACAAAAGCTCATGGATTATGTCGGGGCGAACGGCTCTGTTGTTAAGGTCACTGCACTCAATGACTACACCACTGTTATCCCTCTTAGTGATTTCAAAAAATACAATGCTATCCTTGCGTTAAAAATCAACGGAAAATATATGCGCATCCGTGACAAAGGCCCATTATTCATTGTGTACCCCTATGACAGCATGCCAGAATTGAATAATCAGATTTATTATTCAAGGTCTGCATGGCAGGTCAGTAGTATGGATATTGAGTAAGCGTTCAGAGGAACATCATGAACAGAATACTGGCTGGCATCATCTTTTTTCTTTTTATATCTACCGGGTATATCTCTTTCCTCGTGCATGAACGGCAACAAGAGTTACAGAAACTGACTCACTACACCGATTCCTGGTCTGCTGCTCAGCTGGTATCACAATATTACCGATTTGAATCGTTGCTTGGTCTTTACACTATCGATGATACGATGAATCTCGATGATGTACGCATGCGCCTCGACATTATGCTTAGCCAGAGTGATTTGATAAAAGAAGGTGACCTGGGGCGCTACATCGAAAGCAATATAGCCCACCGCGAGCTGGCGGTAAAACTTGAAAATACCCTTAGTTTTCTGGATGTTAATCTAGAAAAAATGAACCGTTCAGCACTCCAGGCTTATCTGAAAAAAATGCATACTCTGGATGCGCCACTGGGTCGTCTTTCATCTGGTGCGTTAAACAAAGATGTTAACTCGATCAATAACGCCAACCAAAAAATTCAGACGCTGTACTATATTTATTCTGCAACCTCTGTGCTGCTGATAATACTGAGTGCGATTCTGGGCGTGCTCATTTTCTATCAAAACAGAAATATTCTGCGGGCGCACCTGCAGGTCAAGAGTCTTGCCGAAGAACTGCAGAAATCTAAAGAAAAACTGCAAATTCAGAATGCTAAACTGGAATATGACGTCTACCATGACTCTCTTACCGAGATGAATAACCGTCAGCTATTCTGGAGCGATTTAAATAAAACAATTGAGAGAGCAGAAAAAAATCACGATTCTGTGACTGTGATGTTGTTTGATTTAGATCGATTCAAAGAAGTAAATGATACGTATGGTCATGATGCCGGTGATATGTTGCTACGCCAGATATCTGACCGACTGGTTTCGATGAGTCTTACTTCGGATACGCTGTATCGCCTGGGTGGAGATGAATTTGCGTTTCTCTCAAGTGGCCTGACAGAAAGCCACGCCGTTTCGCGCGCCCAGAAAATATGTGAATTTATCAGCCAGCCCTACACTATTTATAACACGATTATCAACATAACCACCTGTGTTGGCATTGTTATCTCAGACACTGAACGTCGTTCCGACTATCTTTATAAATTTGCCGATCTGGCCCTTTATGAAGCCAAAGGTGAAGGCTCTGGTAAGATAAAAGTCTTCCGACAACGAATGTTAGAAAAGCTACAAGAAAGCAGAACGCTTGAGCATGATATGGCATTGGCAATAGTGAACAAAGAATTCGTGGTTTATTATCAGCCCATTGTTGACTCCTTCAGCCAGGAAATTTATAGCTATGAAGCCCTAATTCGTTGGCTCCATCCTCTAAAGGGCCTCCTGTCGCCGGATAACTTTATTCCTGTTGCTGAAAAAACCGGAATGATTAATGAGATGGGGAAAGCTGTGCTTGAAATTGCCTGCCGGGAAGCGGCTTGTTGGGCGGTTCCGGCTAAAATTTCAGTGAATGTCTCTCCTGTCCAGCTAAGCAGCAAAGCCTTTGTCGGTATCGTACTGTCTATTCTGAAAGAAACTGGACTCCCAGCCGATCGTCTTGAACTGGAAGTAACAGAATCCTCTCTCTTCACTGAGAGTACGACGCCAATGAATACACTTAATAAACTCAGAGCCATGGGTGTAAAAATCTCCATCGATGATTTTGGTACCGGATATTCTTCCCTTTCGCGCCTGAGCAGGCTTGCCTTCGATAAAATTAAAATAGACAAGTCGTTTGTCCATTCAATATCCACACAGGAAGATGCGCTTAATATCATCAAACTGATCACCGGCATGGCGAAATCCCTCAATATGAAGGCTGTTGCTGAAGGTGTTGAAACGCAGGAACAACTAAAAAGCCTTCAGGCGCTGGGCTGCGATTTCGCCCAAGGATATCTGTTTGGTAAACCTCAGCCTTGTATCGATGAGAAAATCAGAAACGGTTGAATCGCTCTCAGACTATTTGATCATCAACCGTAGCGCTAAATCATTCGGATAAGGATCAAAATAGTTCTGGGTAAGCAGATAGCTGTCTGGGTATTCAGCCAGATAGTGCTTGAGTAGCGTCAGAGGCGCCAATATTGGCAGCAGCCCACCGCTATAGTTGAGGATAACGTCACGTAACTCTCCGCGCTGGCGGGTGTTCAACTGTTCGCGGAAGTAGCCCTGGATATGCATCAGTACGTTGGTGTGATTTTTCCGTGAGGCGGGCTTTTTGAGGATCGTCATGAGCTTTTCACGATAGACAACAAAAAAAGCCTCCAAATCATCCCACTGGTGAAGCGAGGCAACGAATGGGCCGATTTCCCGGTAACCGGCCTGGTGATGAGCCAGAAGCTGGAGCTTATAGCGACTGTGAAAGTTGAGTAAGCCATGGCGAGTAAGACCATTGGCCCGCAGCCTGTTAAGCTCATGCAATGCGAACACGCGTTCGACAAAGTTCTCCCTCAGCACTGGATCGTGCAAGCGGCCATCTTCTTCGACTGGCAACCACGGGTAGGTTTCCATTAACGCGCCAGTAAACAGACCAGTCCCTTCTTTTCGCCCACGATTTCCCTTCTCGTCATACATTCTCACTCTTTCCATACCGCAACTCGGTGATTTAGCACAGACGATAAAACCCGAGAGGCCACCAAGTCCCTGAAGATATGAGTTGGTGAAATCGGACATTTTATCGGTTACATCCTCACCAGGCTCATGGCTAAAACAGATGCGGACATTCCCTTGGGCGGTTTGAACCAGACGCAACGCGGGACGTGGTACAGGCAAACCGATGGACATCTCTGGGCAGACAGGTTTGAAAGTCACCCACTGAGCCAGTTCGTCCATCACAAACCCCATCCGTTTATGCCCACCGTCGAATCGCACGGCTGAACCAGTTAAACATCCACTAATCCCGATGACAGGCTGAGTGTTCATAGCGCCCCCCTCGTTAATTGACGCCCCTTTTCGGGAAAAAATGACGGTTTCACTATTAAATCATAGCGTAAGTTATCTGCTGTGAGTTGAACTGATAGATGCAAGTGTAAGTATCCCCCATAATCGTGCCATTCCTAATGAATATTTAGGCGGGATACAAACCAGGCAATCAAAGAATCCAATTAAAACAGCAAAGGCAGGTACTGTAGATATATAGATCTCTAAATTGATGTTCATCACATTGACAGGTTCTTACGTGAATGCGACTTCAATCTCTTTATATACTCTTTATTTGTTCATATCTTCATGAGGAATAAAGAATGTTCGATCATGTGAAAATCGGTGTAAGTGATTACGAAAAAAGTAAAATTTTCTTTCTCAACGCGCTTCAGCCGCTTGGCGTAGAATTCATCGATGAAGGCACACCAAGCTACGGTGTTGAAATGGGCTCCGAGAATGTTTCACTTTGTCTGTTCCAGACGAATGACAAGCCGGCTCCTCTGCATCTGGCGTTTGTCGCAAAAACCCGGCAGCAAGTTGATGAATTTTACAATGCTGCTTTGCGCACGGGAGCCCAGGATAACGGAGCACCTGGCTTACGTTCCTATAGCGAAAACTACTATGCCGCATTTGTCATTGCACCTGATGGCCATAATATTGAGGCGGTCTGCCATGCGCCGGACTGATTAAGGTGCAGTTTGGATATCGAAAAATTATTCGATGTTGATTTTGAATCTGCCTGAAGAGCTGTAATAACGCTGCTTATTTGAACTCATAGCATAAGAGTATCGTTGAAAAGAAGGAATTCGTATATGTCTAAGATTAAGTTTGAACTGAGGCGAGGATAGCTCTCCCGCCAGTGAAGCAAGGACAATAAGAATGTAGCCTTAGTGCAACATCTTTATTCTAAATATCTGCAGCTAAAGTTGGTAAATCCCCTGAACGGTTCTATAGTCGGGACTGCTTCTCATTACAGGGTTCACTAATGCGATTTAACGGACTGACTAAAGGTTTCTTCATTTTCATACTTGCCCTCGTGACCTGGGCGTTCTTCGATGTATTGTCCCCCTACTTTTCCGCCATTTTGTGGGCCGCGATATTAACGACTATCTTTAACCCGGTAAAAAACAGACTGCGTAGCGCGCTTGGCGAACGCAACGGGCTGGCATCGTTGATTACCATCGTCATTATCTGTCTGATTGTCTTTATCCCGCTGATGGTAATCCTGTCATCGCTGGCCATTGAACTGAACGTGGTATACACCAAACTGCAACAGAATGACACGCAGTTCCCGGAAGTCGTCACTTCTATTCTTTCGTACCTTCCTGACTGGGCCAGAGGATTTCTGGCAGAACACAATCTGGATGATGTCGCGCAGATCCAGAAAAAACTGTCCGATGTCGTGCTGCAAGGCGGGCAATATCTCGCTGGCAGTGCATTTCTGATCGGGAAAGGCACATTCGGCTTTGCTATCAGCTTTGGCATCATGCTGTATCTGCTGTTCTTCTTACTGAAGGATGGACCGTATCTGGTGCGCCAGATTCTGGACTCATTACCCCTTTCTGATTTTGCCAAACAGCACCTGTTTGCCAAATTCGTCGGCGTGACGCGGGCAACCGTTAAGGGTACGGCGGTCGTCGCTTTGGTTCAGGGTATTCTTGGCGGCATCGCGTTTGCAATTGTGGATATCGACGGCAGCGTTCTGTGGGGTGCGTTGATGGCGTTTCTCTCCCTCGTGCCTGCCGTGGGCTCAGCGATCGTCTGGGTACCTGCAGCAATATTCCTGTTCGCCACCCACCAGCTATGGCAAGGGCTGTTTATCGTTGGCTTCTTCGTGATTATCGTTGGGCTGGTGGACAATATCCTGCGCCCGCTGCTGGTAGGTAAAGACACCAAAATGCCGGACTATCTGATTTTGATTACCACTCTCGGCGGCATGGAGATCTACGGCATTAACGGCTTTGTGATTGGCCCCCTGATTGCTGCACTATTCATAACCTGCTGGAACCTGTTTTCCGGGCGTGACCATGAAGGTAACGTGGAAGGAATCGACGAAGCCTTTATGGAAGAAGGAAAAAATCCTCCAGATTTATGATTGCAGGACGATAACAGAAGGCGGTTTCTGGACCGCCTTTTTTATTTTCACGCAAAATCATGCGTTTCCTATAATTGCAATCATGCGTATTCATTAATCGTCGCAGAAGGAACTAATCAGTGCGAATTGCCACAATCACCAACTGGGCCTATAGCGCGACGGTATGCCTGACCATCGCTTCAGGCGTTGTCATGCTGATGGCATCCAGCGCCGATAACACAGAACGCCAGGTGGTAGAACAGCGTTATCAGTTCGATCAACTTACCGAAGAAGTCGAACTCGATGCCTGGTCGCTGTCAGACCTGGCACGCGACTATGTTATTGCAAAAGATCCTGAGGTGCTTGACGCCTACCGTCAGAAAGAAGCGACGCTGAAAGCTGTTGAGCATCGGCTGTCGAAGCTCAAAGACCTTGGGGCAACGGATGAAGAACTGACGCTATTGCACGAAGGGCTGCAGATTGTTGATGCCCTGCAGGACGAGCAAGCTGCGGCACTTACCAGCGTCGCACGCGCAGAAGAGTCGCAGGCTATTGCCCTGCTCTATGGGAAAAGCTATGAACAGGAACTGGAACGCGCCCAGGACCGGATAGATCATTTCCGCCAACTGCTCGATAACCGCGTACGTAATACGATTGAAGATGCAACCCAGTCATCCCGCATGCTACGGACAGCCTCTGAAGTGATGGTCGGTCTGACGGCGCTGCTGTTTTTATTCGTTCTTGGTTTCATTTTAAAGCGTCGCGTCCTGCGTCCCGTTGTACGGCTGAGCGATGTGGTTAACCGTCTGGCGTCGCAGGATTACGCCGTGGAAACGCCCAGCTTTAACCAGATCGATGAAATCGGCGATATGGCGCAGGCGATCCGGATATTTCGCGAGAACGGTCTGGCGCGTCAGAGACTGGAGAAAGAGCGAGATGCAGACTGGGCAATCCGCGATCTGCTGGCGCGCATGACGCAACGTCTGCAGGGTTGCGAGAGTTTTGCCGATGTCATCAATGTGGCAGAGCTGTTTGCACCGAATATTGCTCCAGGTATCGCCGGGCGGCTTTACATACTGGACCAGGAACCCTGGCAAATGCGCTGCGTTGCACAATGGCTTTCTCCGCAGGGTAAAGCGGATGCGTTCCACCCGGACGAATGCTGGGCTGTGCGCCGCGGCCAGAGTCATCCTCCGGTACAAGGTGAACCCGATATCACCTGCTACCATCTGCCAGAGTCATGCCAGCACCACACTCTGTGCGTCCCGCTGATTGCCCAGGGCGAAGCCATCGGTCTGCTCTCATTCCAAAACCTTAGAGATGATTCCGCCCCCTCCCGTGCATATCTGGAGCTGATGGTAGAAGCACTCGGCCTCGCATTAGCCAACCAGCGTCTGCGTGACGCCCTGCTGGAGAAAGCGCTCTACGACCCGCTAACCGGACTGCGCAACCGTCATCATCTTGAAGATACACTGCGTACCCAGATGAGCCAGGCAGTGCGTAACAAAGAACCAATCAGTTGCCTGATGATCGATATCGATCATTTTAAAAGTATTAATGACCGCTTTGGCCATGAGGCTGGCGATAGCGTGATTAAAAGTATCGCTGCGACTATTCAGCGCGTTGTCCACGACAGCGGCATGGCCTTCCGCTACGGCGGTGAAGAGTTTCTGGTACTGCTGGCCAATACGGATGAACAGGCCGCTAACCGCTTTGCTACGGAAATCTACAACGGCGTACGCGAACTGTCGCTGCGCTTTGGCGTTTCCGATATTGGACACGTGGATGTCTCTATAGGCGTCGCCAGTTACCCGCAGCACGCCCAGAGCGACAACCTGTTACGCGCCGCAGATGTCGCACTGTACCGCGCGAAAGAGTTAGGTCGTTCGCGCATTGTGAGCTTTGGCATGCTGGAAGCGAGCTGATATGCGCCAGCACTTCGGGCATTGCTTTACCTCTACGCCAGGTGGTATGTTAATTAGATGAACACAAAACACGATATCAACGGTTTTAATCTCAACCTGTGGTGGCTGCCTTCTTAAAGGCGGTCAGAATGTGTTTTCCTCATTTTAAATAACCGCCGAAAGGCGGTTATTTGCATTTAGAGACCCCTTTCGGTTTTATGACTAAGGAGTCTTACATGAACAATAAAACCATCATCCTCACTGGCGATCGTCCCACCGGCCCGCTGCATCTTGGCCATTATGTGGGGTCATTGCGCCAGCGCGCCACGCTGCAACACGATTATCAGCAGTTTATATTGGTGGCTGACCTACAAGGGTTAACCGATAACGGCAGCACACCGCAAAAGATCCGCAACAATATTCCCGAAGTACTTGCCGACTATCTTGCCGCAGGAATAGACCCGTCACTTACCACCATCTGTCTGCAATCTGCACTGCCTGCTCTCGCAGAGTTAACCGCGCTTTATATGAACATCGTCACCGTGGCTCGCGTGGAGCGTAATCCTACGGTCAAAAACGAAATTGCGCAGAAAGGGTTCGCTCGCTCGTTACCGGTTGGCTTTCTGGTTTATCCCATCAGTCAGGCGGCAGATATTACGGCCTTCAAAGCCGAAGTCGTTCCCGTCGGCGACGATCAGTTGCCAATGATTGAACAGACTAATGAGATAGTGCATAAGATGAATAGCCTGTTACCGGCACCCGTCCTATCGCACTGCAAAGCGCTGCTGAGTGAAACCAGCCGCCTTCCAGGGATCGACGGAAATGCCAAAATGTCAAAATCGCTTGGTAACACATTGCTCCTGTCAGCCAGCGAAGAAACCATTCACCGCGCGGTCAGCGCAATGTACACCGACCCTAATCATCTGAAAGTGTCCGACCCAGGGCAAATAGACGGCAATATGGTATTCACTTACCTCGATGCTTTTCATCCGGATAAAGCAAAAGTGGCGGAAATGAAAGCGCATTACCAACGGGGGGGACTGGGTGATCGGACATGCAAAAACGAGCTGGAAGTGTGCTTGCAAGAACTCATCGCGCCTATGCGCGAGCGGCGTGCAACCTACATTCAGGATAAAGGCATGCTGATGGCGATGCTCAAAAAAGGAAGCGAGCAGGCGCACGAGATTACGCAGCAGACATTAAGAGAAGTGAAGCAAGGACTGGGTTTGCCGGTGTTCTGATATCGAGTTGCAACAGGAGCGATAAGTAACGATGACTCCCGTCTGAATGCCACCGCCGGGAGTTATCAGAAGCTGGCTCGCGTTTTATCGACAAAATGTAGGGTAAAAATCAATCTCCCTTAACCCGCTGAAAAATCTTGTCCCGATACGCATCAAGATGATGTTTTTGCAGATAACGTTCCACCTCCGTAGCCCATTGGGTTCCCTCACCGAGAGTAGCGCGGCTATGCGTTGACGCGTAAAGATATCGTCTGTCATAGAGACTAATCAGCGTCTGATTTACCGCATTGACACTGTAATTGGAGTTGTTAGCCAGCTGCTTTTCCAGCGACTGAACGATACGCGCCTGATGGGCAGCATCGGCAGGATATTCCGTTTCATTAAGCTCGCTCAGCACCAGAAATAAAGGGGGGATCTGCTCTTCGATCGCCGCCTGTAATCGAGAATGTCCATCAAGGATCACATAAGATCCTAATCCGGCGATATACCAGACCAGTATCGGCGGCAACGTCCCCTCTCGGCATTTTTTACGCCACCATTTTACTCTCCCCGTATTGGGTTGAATGGCATAACGCCCCCGCAGCAAATAACCGCCCCACCACCAGTCAACTAATCTGACGTTTTCCGGCTGCGTCAGATCAGGGAAATCTTCACCGTACAGCGTCCACTGGCAGTTAATATTTTCAGTGCTTTCTGGCGCTGAGAAACGCCAGTTTTCTAACGCAACGGGTTGGGGACTGGAATAGCGCGATGAACATTGAATCGGTAACATCGGTCTTATCAACCAACGCTGCGGTGAGAGTAATGGTGTTGGCGCATTCATTAACTGACGAACAAAATACCGGCACCATTCGCCGATCCGCACCTGCTCGCCTTTGGCTTTTATCCGTTCAATATCTTCAGAAGTTACCGCAGGTAATATCTCCTGGCTCCGTGGATGATCTGCATTAAAAACCAGCCAAACGCCGGAATGATCTTCAAGCATTGAAGCCCAGAATAACGGCTCTCCGGCGAGCTGCAATACCATGCGTCCAAAATGGCCACTGAGCATTTCCATCGCTGGCTCAGTTCTTTGATTTTCTTTGACGGTCAGTTCCAACCCTTGCCACTGGTTATTACGATCAACCAGGTCTTTCCACCAATAATCTGTCATTGCCGCCTTCCCTGAGTTACGGGTTAATATTCCATGACCTTCGCCATCGGTCAGCAAGGGTGTCTTGCGTTGAGAATAAGATGCTTTGTGCCAAAATCCAACCTCCCTATCGATGAGTGGCGTCAATCCCCCTCCAGAGAGGGGGTTGATTAGCGTCAGTATGAGGTCCGTCTGTATTGACGATACTGCGGATGCCAAAAAATCTCGTCAATTTTGCCGAGTAATGATTCCTCCGGTATACGAATGGCTACGCCATCGCGTTGCGCTGCAATACCAACACTAAAGGCAATAGCCTTTGTTACTTCCTGAATATTATTTATATCCGATAATAATGGAGAATCTTTATTGCTTTTCATTGGCGAAAAAGAGGCTAACGTTCGGCTTGCCGTTATTAGCATATTTTCTGTAATTCGTGTGGCGCGGCTTGCCAGACACCCTAGACCAATACCAGGGAAGATGTAAACATTATTACATTGTGCAACGGGATACTCCTTTCCTTTGTATATTACGGGATTAAATGGACTTCCCGTTGCAACAATGGCGTTTCCCTCTGTCCATTCAATAATATCTTCCGGCCTCGCCTCGACTCGTGAAGTTGGGTTGGATAACGGCATGATTATTGGGAACTTACAGTACTTGTACATTTCCCTAATAATAGCTTCGCTAAACAAGCCTGGTTGGCCGGTAACACCTATCAACACCGTAGGATGCGCGTGACAAACAACATCCATCAGCGTCATTTTTTCGCTTTCCACACCCCAGCTTTCGACGATCGTTCGAGGCTGTGACAGTTGTCGCTGAAAAGTTGGAAGGTTTGCCTGGTCATCAGTCAACAATCCGAACCGATCCACCATAAAAATTCTGGCGCGAGCTTCCACTTCAGACAAGCCTTCAGCGACCATCTGCTGAACAATATGCTCAGCAATACCGCAACCAGCCGATCCGGCCCCCAGTAATACGACTGTTTGCTCGCATAATGAACGACCAGAGACTGAGCTCGCCGCCATTAAACATCCTAGCGCGACGGCAGCAGTTCCCTGGATGTCGTCATTAAAACAGCACATCTCATCTCTGTATCGCTCCAGAAGAGGAAGTGCCGTTTGCTGAGCAAAATCTTCGAATTGCAGTAGGACCTCAGGCCATCGACGTTTAACCGCGTTTATGAACATATCCACAAACTCAAAATATTCTTCCCCGGTAATTCTTGGGTGACGCCATCCCATATAAAGAGGATCATTTAGCAGTTGAGAATTATTGGTTCCAACATCCAGCAGAATGGGTAATGTATTTGCCGGATTTATACCACCGCAGACGGTATACAAAGACAGTTTGCCGATTGGAATCCCCATACCGCCAATACCTTGATCCCCAAGTCCCAGGATCCGTTCACCATCGGTGACGACGATGACACGAATATGCTGTTTCGTGGCATTGTGCAATATATCATCGATTTTATGGCGATCCGGCCATGCGATAAATAACCCTCTGGCCCTACGGTAAATATCAGAAAAATGTTCGCATGCCTGACCAACAACAGGTGTATAAATAATAGGTAGCATTTCTGCTAAATGTTTATTCACCAGATAATAGAATAGTGTTTCGTTAGTGTTCTGAATGTTCCTAAGGTAGATATGCTGTGCAATAGCAGACTTAAAATTGCTAAACTGGCGATATGCTCGATGGGTTTGCTCCTCAATTGTTTCAACTGCATTGGGTAGCAATCCTTCCAGATTGAATATCACTCGTTCCTCTTCGCTAAAACCACTTCCTTTATTAAGAAGAGGAGATTCGAGTAGAACAGAACCTGAGTAAGGAATATAGAGTAAATTATCTACATTTTCATTTAACATCGTGTTCATCCAGATAAAAACCTTCCGTATTCAGTTACTATTACATACTGGAAATTAGCGTATTAGCGATTAGCATAGTTATGATTCCACCAAGTGCCGGAATGACCGTTCTGCGCACGATCATAAATGGGGAACACTCACCCGATTTACTGACGGCAATAATAATACCGGCTACAGGCGACATTGCGCGCCCCATCCCAGCCATCAGTTGCATCGGCAGAAGCATATGTACGGCGTTCATACCAAACTTTGTTGCAATAGACTGCGCCATACCGGCAAATGAAAAGAAGGCTGCAACCCCCGATCCTGTCAGTACGGCCGTTACCCCGACCAAACATGCCATTACAATCGTCATGCTGGTGAAACCAAAGCCAGCGTTATGTGTCGCATCGAGTAAATAATCCACTGCACCAATTTTTTGTAATCCCTGTGCGAAAATTTCGGCGCATACCAGTAATGAAACGATACTGGTAAACATACTCCCCATACCTTTAAAGAAGACTTGTACTCCCTTGCAGCACTCTTTAAAGTTTCGTTTTACACATAGCTCAAAAATAAAGGCGACAATAGTTCCGATAACCATTGCAGTCACGACATCGACTTTAATGGTATCAACAACCAACGGACTGAACACCAATACCAGAACGACAGGAAAAATGGGCAATAACCCGTAGAACTTAGGTGCTGGCGCGTCATCTTTTTCAGCAATCTCGGGGTGCACAGCACGTTGTGACGCAACAACATGTCCATCTTTTTTGTCAAAATATTTCGCCGTAAAATAGATTAATATAGAAACGACAACCATCACCGCCGCAGCTACCGGCATCTGATAATGAGCAAAATACAGTGCTGTTTCCATGCCAGCATATTCAGCAGCTAAGTTCGCGGTGCCAACGGCCGGCCCAAGATCCATAAAGGCACACATGCCAATCATGGCCGCGGCAGCAGCCTTACTTACCCCAAGCCGAACCAAGACCGGGAAAAATGTCACCAGTAATAACATTGCAAGGCCCGCAGCACTGGAGATGGCAACATGGAGCAATTGCGCAAAAATGTAGCCGATGGCAAGGATCAGGTAAGGTGCTTTTAAAGCCTCCAGCGGCCGAATGCAGACATCAACCATGGCCTTTGAAGCTTTAATATGATCCATATAGCTGGCGAAACCACCGGCCGCCATAATAATCAAACCGATCCCTGCTACCTGCGTTGATAATGAACCTTTTACAAAAGCAAATATATCAATCCAGACAGACCCTGTGGATTTTGCATTTCCATATAAGATACTTTTTTCAGGGTAGAAAATGGCTGTAATTGTTAACAAGGAAAGCCCCGCTAACAGCAAAATAGTTTGCGGCTGGTAATTCTTGATAATTAACCAAGCCGCAACGACAGTAATAACTATCGCAATAATAAAAGCACTCATGGATATGTCCTGTTATTTATTCGTCAAGATATTAATAATCCATATAGCCACAGTGGTTACATGAGGATAACAAACAATAATGTCGTTGAGTGTGCATGATGTATTTAGCTAAAATTATGCTCCATCATCAGAATTAATATCGTTAAGCATCATTCCAGCAACCAGTGCGGTTCTGGTAACGATATTTTCGGGTAATATATGCTCATGGAGCGCATGGATACCGGCTCCTGTCGCACCAAGGCCATCTAATGTAGGAATACCTAACGCCGCGGTGAAGTTTCCATCACTACCACCTCCAGCCGATTTCGCGGTAATCGTAATGCCCAGTATTTCCGCAATCTTTTGCGCTTTTTCAAATAGCTGTTCGGAAGCTGAAGAACGTTCCATCGGTGGGCGAGTTTGCCCTCCTTCAATCCTGAGTTGGCTACCCTGCAAATGAGGTGTCAAACGGGTGATAGCATCATGGATCCGTGCAGCTTCTGACTGATTTTCCACTCTGGTATCAATTTCTAATTCGGCATAATCCGCGACGACATTGACCCTACTGCCACCCCGTACAATACCAACGTTAACGGTGGTACCGCGCTCAGGATCATTCAACTCTCGCAATTTGAGGATCTGAAAAGCCATTTCCTCAATAGCACTAACCCCCTCACCAGGATTATTGCCTGCATGCGCAGCAAGACCTGTGATAGCAATGCGGTAGCGGCCAGTGCCTTTACGGGCAATTTTTAAATCACCATGAGTTGTCGCCGGTTCAACAACCAAAACTTGCTCAGATCCTGTAGCATTACGGATAATCCATTCCTTCGAACTTGGACTTCCGAGTTCTTCATCACTATTGCACAGGAAAACAATGCGCTTACCGCCGAGCTGCCCGCTCTCTTTTAACGCACGAACTGCCCAGATAGATTGAATCATCCCGGCTTTCATATCGAGGATTCCCGGACCATACCATTTCCCCTCTTCTTCGCGAAGTGAGAGTACCCCTTTATCCCAGACCGTATCAAAATGCCCCAAAATTGTGGTTTGCGGGCCCTTTTTTCCCAGAACAAATTTTAACTGGTTACCGTAATGTGTCTGTTTTTCAGTTTCAGCCTGTATACCCAGACGCTTTTCGAAAATAGCTTTTAAAACGTCACCACAGTGGTCAACAGCAGCTTTATCCGTTGAAGGAGACTCAGCCAGTACCAAATCGCTGATATCTTCCATGATAAGGTCAGTATGTTTCTGTAAGTAATTAACAACGCTCTTCATTGCCACACTCTCCGTATAGGTATTTAGCATTAGTATGTAATGAATCCCGGTTGAAAAAGAATCAGGCTCCTATGCTATTATTGTTGCCTTCAGGTCAACAATAATGGCAAAAACATGACATTGAGCACCTATCCAGAAAAAGCGATCCGTTATCTATATATGGTCGGATTGTACGGTGGGATCCGCAGAGCCGCCGACATCCTTGGCTTTAACCCTTCGGTTGTCAGTCGCCAAATCTCTCTTCTGGAAAGAACAATACAGCTGCCATTGTTGGAGAAAAGAGGACGTAACGTTGTCCTCACCGAGGCGGGAAGATTACTGGCTGATGACTACGCCATTACTCAACAAAAACGCAATGAACTTGAGCGGCAACTCAGCGATATGCGCCATATGCGTGGAGGGACCGTTACGCTGCGCGTTGGACAAGGGATGGTCCAGGAAATCATTACCCACGTCGTGAGCGATTTTGCCCAAATCTACCCGAATGTGTTTGTCGATATCACCTCTGGCAACATGGAAACATCGATGGAACTCATTGCAAGAGGTGAAGTGGATATGGCCGTAGGATTTGGTCCCGTTGGGCAACCGGCACTTAAACGGTATAGCTATAACCGGGGAGCCATTTGTGCCATTGTCAGGAAGGATCATGTTATTTCTGGTTTAAAGAAAGTAACGCTTCAGGAACTTTCCCGGCATCGCCTGATTGCTATGCATGACAATTTTGGGCTTCAGCGATATCTCACTGCGATGTTTCGCGATGAAGCGATTATGTTCAGGCCATCCTACTGCTGTAATCTGTTTACCAGCGCAATAGCCCTGTGCCGTGCGGGACTGGGGATTGCTTTTATGACAGAACAAACTGCTAATGCTAATTCTTATCCTGGGGAATTGACGGCAATACCGATTGATCATCATATTGCCAGAGAGTGTCAGTGGCATGTATTGCGTAGCTCCGATCATCGTTTTACACCGGCTGCTCATTACTTATGGAAGTTGCTGTGTAATTATTTAAGTGACTCCAGCACGTAGGAATGCAAAACATCACGCAGTTTAACACTCAGGTGCGACTCGCCCGGCGCACAGCCTGAGTAAATAGCATTCTGCAAAATTAACAAAATACAATCATTTCCAAACAAAAAAAATACATATAAATCAGTTAGATAAATAACATCAGGGACAGTTGATAGCGGGTTATAGCAGCTATTAATGTGTCCCTTTTTATGTCCCTGCTCCTAAAGATGCCCCCAAAATCACGCCTCAAGTGGGGTAAAACCACTCCAAAATCACACAGGTTATTCAAGTCTCTCATCATCCGTACTTATGGCCTTCAACTATTCAAATTTCACGTGAAAAACAGTACCTCCTCATACGACTGCTCAGAGCCAGGAGCGGACATCGCGAACGCAACAACGACGAATCCGTCAGTCCACAATAAAGAGTTTTGCTCCTGTCTCCGTTCTGGACTGATGTGGTTCTGCGTTATCACCAACCTGATAACTCATCCCCGCAGTTAAAGTGAATTTGCGGCCATCTGCGAGCAGTGTTTCGAGTTCTCCCTCCAGGCATAAAAGGACATGACCTTTACTGCACCAATGATCCGCAAGGTAGCCTGGGGTATATTCAACCATTCGCACACGGATTTGGTTCGGCTTGTGGCCAAAAAATTGTGTGCGCCAGTAGGCTATGCCTGTTTCCCCTGGATGTTCTGTTTTTTCGACTTCACCCCAGTTGGTGGTGCCAAAAGCAAATGCTTCGATATTCATTTTATGGCCTTCCGTCGTTAAGAATGATTTCTGGAGCTCAGGTTAGAATGAATTAACATAAGAAAAAATAATTATACATCAACACTTTATTTTCCATATGTAGTGACGAAGTCGAACCTGGTTCAGGTTATATACCAATTTGAAGTGCTACATTAATGAAAATCGGCTGGTGTCGGTAACGACCGCTGTTCGCTCACAGCAGACCTTCTGTCCGCAAAACCTCGAGTTATTTCTCTTTCCTGTAACTGGAAAGGCGGTGCTCAAGGTTGGTCCGAACCTGCGGCCACTCATCATCAATTATGCTGTACCGTATGGAAGTACGTTTTCGACCATCAGGCATAATTCGTTCATTTCTGATGATGCTTTCCTGGATCGCACCAATACGGAGAATGGCAGCCTGCGAGCGCTCATTCAATACATCAGTCGTAAACTGAACGCGAACACACTTCAGTTGCTCAAAGGCGTACCGCAGCAATAACAGTTTACTCTCGGTATTTGCAGCTGTTTTTTGCCAGCTTTGTGAATACCAGGTGTGACCAATTTCGAGCTTTCGGTTTTCTCTATCAATCTTCCAGAAACGTGTTGATCCAATGACACGTTGATCGGACGAAAGCGTTACAGCAAACGGCATGACTGTGCCTTCGATCTGCCCCTTGAGGGCTTTCTGAATGTACAAATCTGCGGTATCAGCAGACGGAACCACCGTAAATGGCAGGGACCAGAGTTCCCCATCCGCTGCCGCATCAATCAATAGCTGAGCATCTGTCTCAAGCAGAGGACGGAGCGTGACAAGAGATCCTTGCAATGTAGGCGTCATATTTGTAACCTCACAATTATTTTGTGTCGATGGATTGAGCTGCATAATCCTGTACTGAATGAATTACTATGCCCCGTTTGCATTGAATAATCGACTCATCAAGAGTCGATTATCTGCTCACTGCTCATGATGGTAACTTGTCCACTCCGTGCCAGTAATGGACTTCCCTCTTTTGTTAAACAACGATGTTGAAACGAAACCGTTTCATGATAAATCTATAAATGTAATAAGACGAAAAGGAAGAACAAATGAAAATCAGACTTGCGGTACCTGAAGAGGCTGCAGCATGCTGGAATATAAGGAATCTTTCTATCCGGGAAGGATGTAAGCCAAGTTATTGTGCCAAGGTGCTTGAGGCCTGGAGGCCTGAAGCTATGCCTGAACATTACAGGGAGGTTATTACGGAAAATCCTTTCTTTGTTGTAGACCTGCCTGATGCAGGATTGGTAGCAACGGGATATCTGGATCTTACCCAAGGTAGCGTAGAAGCTATTTTTACGTTGCCGGATTATTTTGGTAAAGGTTTTGCTAGCCTGATTATTGAAACGATTAAAGATGAGGCGATTAAAAGAGGGCTGAAACAGTTAACCTTGACCTCAACACCAAACGCGCAAACTTTCTACGAAAAGCATGGTTTTATGTTTATCAAGGAAACGACATCCCCATCAAGACTTGCCCAAACAGATCTGCGTTGTATGGATATGTCCATCGCATTATCAGCCTGAGTTTTCTTTTGCTCTTGGCAGGAGAACTCACCAACGGAAATCTAATCGCTATGAGTTCAGTACGGCAGCTTCGAAGTCTTGCGCGGATAACTCCTGTGTTCAAACTCACCCGCCCCTTTGTGATACGATATTTGCTTTAAATTGTCATATGGGGTCAGATTTTGAATTCATACATTTTCCTTGCCGGGGCCATCGTAGCTGAAGTCATAGGTACAACCCTGATGAAGTTCTCTGACGGATTCACACGCCTATGGCCATCTGTAGCAACTATTGTGTGCTACTGCACAGCCTTTTATCTTCTCTCCCAAACTCTGTCGACCATTCCAACGGGTATTGCATACGCAATTTGGTCAGGTGCTGGAATCGTATTAATCAGTCTTTTGGGCTGGTTGGTAAGTGGGCAAAAGCTAGATTTTCCGGCGATCGCAGGTATGCTTCTTATTTGTGCTGGGGTTCTGGTTATTAATATTTTTTCAAAATCCTCCCCACATTGATCCTCTTATCTTGCCCGAGTAGGAAAGTGCATATGAAAATACCAAAACTCCATACGGAACGCTTGCTGTTAAAACCATTAGAAGCCGAAGATGCCTCACAGATTCAGGTGCTTTATCCCCGCTGGGAGATAGTTCGCTATATGGTCTCCTCAGTACCCTGGCCCTATCCTGATAACGGTGCGGAGAATTACGTAAATAACGTTGCCCTGCCTGATATGGAAAAAGGGATTGCGTGGATCTGGACTATCAGACTCCGTGAGGCCCCTGACGCTCTCATAGGTTTAATTTGCCTTTATGACGTTGAGGATAATAACCGTGGATTTTGGTTAGCTCCGGAATATCAGGGGCAAGGTTTTATGCGTGAGGCCAGTAATGTCGCTACGGATTACTGGTTTAATACGTTAAATAAGACTGTATTGCGTGCGCCGAAAGCCTCTCTTAATGTCCGTTCCAAACGTATTTCAGACAGTAGCGGCATGCGGCTTATCAAAACGGAAAAGAAAGAGTATGTCAGCGGTTTGCTGGATTCTGAACTTTGGGAAATCACGCGCGACGAATGGAACGCTCGTCAGGTTGGTTAAAATAAATTATGGAATGTCCATAACCGAACCGCAGAGAATTTCTATTTTTGCCCTGCACCAATGGCAAGTTTATTAAAACTGCAGTTGCGATCATAATAAATAGATACGCAGCGAAGCCTGTCACTCGCGGGCAACATGAGTAATGCTATCTTATTTGAGGATTCTGGCATGGCCCCCTTTCATCAACTGACTGCCACCAGTTTGCATGGCCAGCCCATCTGTATGGCCGACTACGCTGGCAAACTGGTTCTGGTGGTTAATACCGCCAGCCATTGTGGTTTCACTCCACAATATGCAGGCCTCGAAGCGCTCTACAAGAAGTACGCCGCGCAGGGTCTGGTGGTGCTTGGTTTTCCCTGCAACCAGTTCGGTAACCAGGAGCCCGGTGGAGCCGACGAAATCGCGCAAACCTGTCACATCAACTACGGTGTAAGCTTCCCGATGTTTGAGAAAGTGGAAGTCAACGGTGCCGCTACGCACCCGGTATTTCGTTACCTGAAAGACGAATTACCCGGCGTGCTGGGTGGGCGGATCAAGTGGAATTTTACTAAGTTCCTGATCGGGCGTGACGGCAAGCCGCTCAAGCGATTTGCCCCCTTCACTACCCCAGAGAAAATAGAAACCACTATCCTTACAGCGCTTAAAGTCTGAGCGCCTCTGTAATTCGAACCGACCCTGGTATGCCCCAGTTCGCTGCCTGAATAAAAAACACGCTGCAAAATCAACAAAATATAATCAACTTGCTTAATTACTCTGCAATCGCGTGAGATCAGGAAGAAAAATGCTATTTCCCTCTTGCCTCATTCGGTCTGTGCCGCTAATATTCGTCCCCGTTGTCGCCTACAACGTTGCGTTCATAGCTCAGTTGGTTAGAGCACCACCTTGACATGGTGGGGGTCGTTGGTTCGAGTCCAATTGAACGCACCATCTTGCGTCCGTAGCTCAGTTGGTTAGAGCACCACCTTGACATGGTGGGGGTCGGTGGTTCGAGTCCACTCGGACGCACCAAATCATATCCCTTTGATTTGGTGCTTTTTATTCATACTTCCTTTCTTATTTATTCAAAACAATCATTGTTAGTACGTCTTTGCGTACCACAAGCTTTCGTTGATGTGGCAAGATTTTGTCATGTCTGCCCGCAGGCAATAATCACCGAACAGGCAGACATCCAGTCAGGTTAAACAGCTCAATCAAGCGCCGTAATGCACACCACACGATTGCTCTTTTTGGTGTAGGTGATCAGGCCGTTGCTCATATTTATCGTATTTTTACTTCCTAACTCGTCAACCCAGTAAGGTGCATTCACCCAACCGCCGCCAAAGTTGTACAACGCGCCCCACTCACTCCACCAGCGCCCCGTTGATGCCGAACGTTCTCCATTAAGCGTTGACTCTTCCGCTGAGGGTCTGCGGTATTCCTCTCCCTGTTTACCACACCAGTCATTATTGAATCCTGCTGGTGATGAACTGGTGATCAGCCATTTATTGACTGAAAACGTGTAAACATAGGATGCACTACCATCTTTCGCCCGGATAAGAATGGTTGCTGTTTTATCTACAGCGTCTGGTTTGCTGGCAAATTTAACAACGCCCTTTTCATTCACACTTAGCCATGACTTGTCATCACGCCAGTCATAATTTCGATTGTTTGCTGCATTGCCATTCATGCGTAACTGAAAACTGGCTCCCACAAAACCTGTGCGCGGAAAACCGCTGTTGGTATCAAACGTGACGCCGTTGACGTGGATAGTCGTCGTGACCGGGACTGTAATATCTTCGCCCACGACGACCTGTTCACTAACCGTAGTGACCTGCGTTCCAACAACCGTGTCATAGCTCGCCGGAGTAGCTTCAACCACCAGATAGTGATTAACATCCTCTTGTACCGGGACATAGCTTTTTTCCACCGCGCCCACAATGGGCGTTTTACCCGATGTGCCCGCTGCGTTATCTGCCCTAAACCACTGAAAACGCGATCGATCAGGAATCGTAGGATTGCCGGAATACTGATAAGACAGCGTTACTGTTTGCCCTTCGCGCGGCGCGGGTATCGCTAAGTGACCGATCGCCGGAAGCCCCTGCGCCGGCCCCGTCTTTGCACAAAATACCGTTTGCCGACTGCCATTTGATACTACGCTGGCATGCCCGTCGGTAAACACATCCCCTACCGAATGTTTTTCCTCACCCACCGCGCGAGTCGTCCAGACTGCATTTCTGGCAGGAATGCCATAGGTATGCTGCAGATCGCCCATGGAATCCTCACCCACCCGATTGGCCCGAGTGAAGGTCACAAACATCGCCTGCAGGTCATCCACATCGGGCAAACGCATTCCATTGTTAGCGCAGTAAGTGTACGCATCCCCCCAGCGCATCATGTTGGTGGTCTGCTGAAAGGCTAAAAACAGCGCAGCACGAGGAGGAAGGACCGGCGCTGCGGTCTCCGGGCTAATAAACGGCGCATCGGGACGGTCTGGGTCGGAAGGTTCCCTTTCTACGGGCAGCACTTCAACGGTCAGATAGTGCTTATTCTGCGCTTTGCCTGGAGAGAAACGCTGCCGGTCTGCCTCTGCAATCTCTTGTCCATCAGCCAGCCAGCGAAACAGACTTTCTTGTTTGCTTTCCTGTAATCCATCGGGATCATGAAACACATAGGCAATTTCCAGCTCATCTCCCTGTGCTGGATTAAACCCTGGCGCAGAAGTATTGATGATCTGCAATTGACCCGCAACGGGCGGACGCCCTTTTACGGTCGAAGTTTGCGCAGTGATCGCCAGCGCTTCAGTGGCGAAAAATACGCACAGGACTCCCGCAGCGCTATGCAGGAATAATGCGGCATGATTCAGCTTCATTGTTATAACAATCCGAGCGTTGGACGATTACACGCAGCAGCGCTTGACTGCTTCGCTGCTGCATATGAGGTATTAATGCACCTCAACCTGAATTTTACGTTTTTGGTCTGCCCCGACAGGCGTATATGTATTCCCGTTTGCTCCAGCGATATTCTGATACACGCCGGAACCAACAGCCGTTTCAATCTTCCACTGATACGTTGTGGCATTGCCGTTGGTACCATCAGCCAGTTGCACCACCGCATTCAGCGCAGTATCGACCTGCGGATAGCCATTGATCGCACCTTCAATCTGTACGGCGACAGGCGTGTTCGCCGAAGCTGTCGATAGCTCATTGGACGCAACTGCAATACCGCTATCCGGGTCAGTAATCGCCGGATCGGTATGTGGGGTAATCAGTACGGTGATTTTCTTGCCAAGATCGCCTGCCGTGACGGTATAGGTCTCACTCGTCGCACCGGTAATGTCTGCGCCGTCCGCCTGCCACTGATACGTTTTTTGGCCCTCGGCGTCACCATCAGGATCGCTGAATGTCCCCTGTGCACTAATAGAAATCACGTCACCAATGTCGAAAACGCCGTTGCTGTTGGTATCTGCAGAAACAATCGTGCTCGGAGTGATCACCGGCGCACGACCTTTGACACTGTCGGTCGGGTCAGACAATACGGCCAGTGCGGGATATGACAGCAATAATAAAGCGCTGCTGGCGGTTAATGCGAAATTTTTGCTTTTCATAAAAGTACTCAACAATAAGATGGATTAAGGCGTCAGCCGGGAAAAAGGAATCATCGTGTTTCTTGTGTTTCAACGCGCAACGCGCGCTTTTGCCATTCGCGAGACACGACGTATTCACGATCTGTCGCCTGCGCAATAGCGGTAAACTGATTGCTGCCCACAGCGGTTTCCACCTGCCACTGAAAGCGTGAGGGTTGCTCTTCGCAGGCGACCTCACCGCACATCACCACTGCGGATAATCGATCGCCCACCTGAGGATGACCGGTCAGTATTTGACCACCTCTCAGCACGTTTACCGATGAGGCGAATGGCGAAAAAGCGATCGCTACGTGTTGGCCCTGACCATTGACTGTCGCCAGAACTTCGCTACGCCCGGCCGTGGTGTTCGTAAAACGCGCGATCACGGTGCCTTTTTCGTCGGTCACGCCCTCGGCGGAGGCTATTGCGCCATGGCTCGCGTTAAATTTGACGCTTTGTCCAGCGAGCGGATTTCCAAACGCGTCCCGAACGGTTGCGCTGACTACATTCTCTGCGACGCCGTTGGCCAGTGCGTTATCCGCAATGACCCGTAGCTCTCCCGGGAAAATAGAAGCGCTACTCGCATCAGCCAGGAAAGTGAGTTCAACCTGCTGCACATGACCGTTAAACATGGCGGAAACCACAGATTTACCGGCAATGCGGCTGCTGACTGTCGCAATGGCTTCGCCCTGGTTATCGGTCATCACAGATGTCGGAACCGAGGCGCCATTAGTTGCGACAAATCGTACCGCCTGAGCAGTGGCAGGCTCTCCGTCAGCAGTGCTGATTTTGACCTTCACGCGATTGGCAGCAGTACCATTGGCCAACGCATTGTTCGTGATCGCTGTCGTTTCGCCATGTCCTGCCGCCCCTGTTTGTGGTGTTAGCGTGATACCTACAGCCGAAACGGGAAACGGATTGTCGTTCACGCTGACAGTAATTTGCGCCACACCCGCATTTACGCCCGACAAAGAGGCCTTATAGGTACCGTTGTTGTTATCGCTCACCGGGCTTAACGTTGTTCCTTCAAGGGTGCTTTTGAACGTCACCTTTTGCCCGGGAACCGGATTGCCTTGCTGGTCCAGCAGAACAAAATAAATAACCGATTCCGCGTTGCCATTCGCTTCAATGCGTTCTGGTACGGCTCCTGTCCGGGATCGCTCAGGATCCAGACTGCCGCTGTCCACGGTAAAATTGGTTTCCACCTTCTCCGTGTTGCCATTTATCTCCGCCACCACTGTGGCCTGGCCGGCCACTTTGCTGGTTAATGCAATGGTTGCCTCACCGTGAGCATCAGTGGTAGCCGACTGGGGAATTTCCGCATCATTGTCGGCGTAGAGTCGAACGATTTCGCCAACCGCCGGGGTGCCATCCGCATTCAGCACCGTCACCTTGATGATATTCTCGTCTTCACCATCGGCCACGGCGTGATCGTCAACCACCATCAGCGTCTCGACGCTGGCCGCATTGTCATCCGGAATCAGCTTCACCACCCTCGGCTCAATCGTCGTTACAACACCGTTTACGTGTGTGACTATTTCAGCCTTCCCGGTAGTGGTACCAGTGAGTGTTGCAACATAAGTACCGTCTTCACGGTTCGTGACATCACTGATAGTGGTTCCGGCGAGAGTCGTGGAAAATCTGACGTTCTTTTCTTTGAGTGGATTCCCGCTGCTGTCGGTTAACCGTAGCATCAGCAAAGACTCCGCGTTTCCATTGGCGGAGATTTGTTGCGGCGTCGCGCTTAAGGTGGATTGTGCCGGATCAACCGGGTTGCCTGTGGCCGTCAGTGTGACAGGACGACGCTGCGTTTTGGTCGGTACGTTCCCCTGAACGACCTGTACCAGACCTTTTCCGGCATTTATGCCACTCATCCTGGCATGATAGACGCCCGGTGAGATTTCCCGCACCTTGCCTGTCGTTGTGTTGTCGACACCAATAACCTGAAACGCAATATCCTCGAGTCCCGAAGCCGGTTCTCCCTGGCTGCTGTAGGCTTTAAAGGTGATATCAGCCACGTCGTAACCATCGGCTCTGATCACCGCAGGGCTGACCAGCAACGATGAACGTGTTCCATCTGCTGCCACTGGGCTAAACAGCACGTCCGCGCTCTGGATAAGATCGGACACCCGAGCCGTGGCCTTCGCGGGGCCCGCCACGCTCGATACGACATGGTAAATCGCCTGGCCTGCGGCATTACTGACGATATCCTCTGCAGTTTTACTGCCATCAGCGAAGGTCATTCCCATGTTGATGGTTTTTCCACTCACCGGTTTTCCCGCATCATCCACCAGAGTTGCGGTAATCGTGACCGGCGTCTTACCATCGGCAGGCGCGCCGTTCCCCGCCACCCTGAGTTCATCATCAAAGGCCAGATTCACCGGTAATACATCGATTAACAATGTCTGAGTATTACTGGTATGCCCCTCGCTATCCTGTGCCTGGGCGACTAAACGATATTGATTTGCCACACCGTCCGTGGATTGTGTGTGTTGGTACGGCGGTAGCGTCATGGAAAACAGATTGACGCTCAGTGCCCGAAATTCACCGCCAGCCGCCAGAAACGCGGCGTTATCCCACGTTATTTGCGACAGTGGATATTTGCCTGAAACAGTGGCTGAAACGGTATGTACCGTATATTCAGCGTCGTGGATAGCCTCTTCGGAAAGAGACAACTGAAGCAGATCCTGCTCGCGATATTCAAGGATGATGACATTATTACGCTCTACCAGACTGTAACGACTGCCCTTGAGCTCGCGCAGTGATGCCACTTCATCAGGAGATATCTGGGATTTCAGGGACTCACCCAGTCGCCATGCGAGGTCCATCTGCACACGGGTGTTGCTCTCATCGCCCTTTTCCAGACTCTGCTCAATACCCAGCGTCATCAGCGGAAATGGCGTCCAGGTGACTCCAGTGGTGAAAGCCCAGGCATTTCTTTCTCGTTCATCCTCACTCGTCAGCCCGACCTCATCACCAAAATAGTGTTCGTAGATAAACTTGCCGCCAAAATGTGGATATTGTGGCAACCAGCCCTGCAGACGCACATCGAAACCGTTCGCCGGGCGCTCATCGTAATCTTTAACATCATCAGAGGATTGCCAGTCAGACAACCTCAAATAACCATTCCCCGAAAGCTGAAAATAATCCCGCCACAGCTCAGTTCCCACCCCTAAGCGGCGATTGTTTCCGGTTAGATCAGCATCATAAAAGGTGTTAAATCCCAGCATCCAATCACCGCTGAAATGACGAACACCTATGCCGGCGTTTACTGTATTTCGTTGGTCCTGATTTCGATAACCCAACTGCGTAAACAGGATGTTGTTCGTTGTTTCATGTAAAGGTACAAGCCAGTCAATACTGCTTTCATCAAGCGAAAATTGTTCATCAACGCTCAACTGCGTTTTCACCGTACCGAGTTTCCCCAGCCAACCATTGACTGTGTCATTCGCTTGACGGTTAATTTCAGCGCGCACTAACCCATTGGCCGCCTCTGCCACATCGCCATTTTCCAGTACTTTCGCCAGACCTGTTACACCATCCGCCAGGCGTTTAGCGCCCGCTTCACGCTCCTGTCTTTCGTCCAGCGAGTGTGCAGCACCCTTTGCTTTCCACTCACTGAGCGATGACGACGGAATATCTATTTCATCTCCCGAACTTAATTGCGCAAAAGGCTTATTGAACGTTCTGAACTGATTGAAATAATGCAGTTGAGTTGTCGTAAGCCCGAGGCGTTCTGCAATTGATGTCGTAGTTTCTCCGCTCTGTAATACATAAACAACGGAAGGCCGTGCAAGTAATTCGTTTTGCCACGGCGATGATTGTGGTGCGGTTGTTATTGCCGCCAGCACGGGTGTCGTTATGATCAGGCAAAGCCAGACAATTCTTTCAATCATAGTGTTAGAGGTTTTTGCTGGAAACTCAGGATTGAACTTGCCGTGGAGGTGAATAAAACGTTACCAGGCTATTAAAAGTCTTTTAAGAATCAATTCTTAAATCATAAAATAAAGGGACAGCCATAAATTTGCGCGGTACTTTAGTCGGATTATTCTCATTCGTCCCGTACTAGATGCGCATAACATTATGCGTATTAGATATAATGTATGAGTGAGCTCGCCAGAACCGCAGTGAATCGTCTCTACACAGGTTGTTTATTTAACTTGTATGTATAATGATTATCAGGATAACAACATCGAACACTGAAGCTTGTTACATATTTATGGCTTTTTTGTTTTCTTACGTAAACCATGTTATCTTACGCATCGGCATCACATGCTTAAAGATTATTGCAACGAACCCCACCCGCAGTTTAAATGGTATGTCCTTGCTATTTATTGTATTTATTTTTTATATTAGATGAGCAGTCATACCTGCCATTTAAAAAGACGTCAGCGAAAACCCTGCGCGGTTGTATGCGGATAAAACTCACAAGGTATGACTGAGGCGATAAGTGGTACAAAAAATCGGTTTTAACGATAATGAGCTTCGAATACTTTATGAACTATCGTGTACCCGAAGCCTGAGCCAGGCCGCTGATAATCTGAAAATCGCACAGCCTAACATCAGCAGAACATTACAACAGCTTGAAGAACGTTTTGGTTTTTCCTTGTTTGATCGCTCATGCCGCCCCATCAGACTGACCCGCTTTGGAGAAGAACTTCTCCCTTATATCAAAAAACACATGAAGTCTTGCGATGATATTCAGACGTTTATGATGGCCTATAAACAAGCTTCTGATGGGTTTGTCAGGATCCACGCACCAACGGGTCAACTACTGTTTATCACCAAATATGTGATTCCCGGGTTGAAAGAAAAGCACCCTGAAATTAAATTAATGCTAACTACCAGTAACCTTAGTAACTCCGAATTCACGCTTGGGGTTCCTTTCAGTGATAACTGCGACATTCTGTTTACACATTCATTACCCGACAATGATGAACTGGTTGCCAGAAATATTGCGTCAATACCTGCAAATATTTATGGCACACGTGAAATGATTGCCCGCAATCCCATTCGTACTATTGCCGACTACACTCAAAGTCCATGTATCCTTTTTTTCTCTCATATGGAAAATAACCATAACATCTGGTATATCGATGATAAAAAAAATGGTGAGAGAGTAAAAACCATCATCAATGGTGACTTTGCCTGTGATAACTCTTATGCAGCCATTGAGCTTGCGAAATCGGGTCTCGGTTATTTATTTATGCCTGATTTAATCATTAAAGAAACGAATCTTGACGTTCTGATACCTACTCTACCCGAAAATTACACTGCCAAATTGGAACTCTTTGTTATTTATAACAAAAAAACGGAGCAGCCTTTTCGGGTTCAATTAATTATCAATTCAATTGTCAACATCCTCAAAGAACTACTTCACAAGTAATATCATTATTTCATTTCGCTACGCTCGCATATATAATAGCAAAACGTTTATGGCTTATCATATAAGGGTTCAACGAGGCAATGCCATCTCCAATCACATTATTCGCCGCAGGCAGTTTGCGCCCTGCATTTACGCCACTGATAAGCCAGTTCACGCGCATGAGTGGAATAGACGTTAAGGTTGAATATGGTCCGGCCGGTTTATTGCGTGAGCGTATTGAAGCGGGAGAACCGTGTGCGCTCTTTGCCTCGGCCAACAGGGAACATCCGCAAAACCTGTTAGCACGTAATATAGCCATCTCTACGCACACTTTTTGCTGGAACAAACTGAGCCTTGTCAGCAACCGAACCGGTGTCTGGCTGGATTTACTCCGCGACCCAACGCTGCGACCAGGTACATCAACGCCCGGCAGCGACCCTTCCGGAGACTATACATGGGCATTTTTCGACAATATGGATGTACTGGAACCAGGGCTCGGGCAGCAGCTTCGGACGCGGGCAATCCCGCTGGTGGGTGGTCGTGATACGGTAAAAATCCCACAAGGGGAACTGGCGAGCGCCTGGATCCTGCGCCAGGGACTGGCCGATCTGTTTATCGGTTACGCGCATTACGCACACGCGCTGCGCGCAATGCCCGACGTACATTACGTGGCTATTCCCGATGAGCACAATATTCGCTGCGAATACCAACTGGCGGTGCTTGATGCATCCAATGAAGTCATGGCGCTGGTTGATTTCATACTCTCCCGCGGCGGGCAGGAATTTCTTAGCGCCGCAGGATTCTTAACGCTTAACGACGAATAGAAAACAACGGTGCGATAAACGGCGTCTGGTAGTTCTCCACGTTGAGTTTTCTCAGCGTTAAGCCATAGGCCAGGAATAAATTCTCCTCCGTCACAATGCTGTTCGTGGGCCCTGCCCGCCATTTTCCTTCAGGGAGTAGCAGCAAAGTATGGGAAGCAACCTGTAACGCATGAAGCGGATCGTGAGTCGAAAAGAGAATACTGCATCCCTGTTGATGGGCCAGATCGCTGATGAGCTGGAGCACCACCTGCTGATTGGCGAGATCCAGCGCGGAACATGGTTCATCCAGTAACAGCGTTTGACACTCCGTCACCAGAGCCCGGGCAATCATCACCAACTGTTGCTGCCCGCCAGAAAGTGAGCCAAATGAGCTGGAGGCGAGATGCGCGATATTCAACTGCTCTAGCGCCTGCATTGCTCTTTTTTGATCCTGCGGACTGGGTTGCGCAAACAGCTTCACGTGCTGTGCTCGCCCCATCAGCACCACGTCGCTGACCGTGTACGGAAACGGCAGATGGCTATGCTGTGCCACAATCCCTATCCCACCGTTATTTTCAATATTCCCGCCTAAAGCAGGCAGCGTGCCGGTTAACGTATCGAGCAGTGTACTTTTACCCAGGCCGTTGCGTCCCAGCACGGCCCAGATCTCACCTTTCTGGCAACAGAACGTTAGCGGCTCAAATAGCGGCGTACGATACCCATAAGTAAGCTGATTTACACGCAGTGCGGCAGGTATCATGATTTCTCCCGACGACTGGTACGAATGAGTAAGAAAGCAAACAACGGCGCGCCGAACAATGCGGTAATAATCCCCAACGGTATCTCCGCGTGCATCAGGGTGCGAGCAATATCGTCCACCACAATCATAAATCCGCCCCCCAACCAGAAGGCGCACGGTAGTAAACGACGATGATCAACCCCCACCAGCAAACGCGCCAGATGCGGAATCACTAATCCAACCCAGGCAATACTGCCGCTGACCGCCACCTGAGCAGCGACCAAAAATGCGCAGCACACCAAAACGCTGCGTCGCAGAGGAACCACCGCCACACCCAGTGCTCTGGCATCTTTGTCATTGAGCGACAACAGGTTTATCCGCCAGCGTAGCTGGTACAAAACCGTCGCGGCGATACCGACCGGGACCGCCAACAGCAGCACTTTATGCCAGTTGGCCGTCGCGAAGCTGCCCAGTAGCCAGAACACAATATTAGGTAACGTCTCTTCGGTATCAGCCTGATACTGGATCAGGCTCACCAGCGCGGCAAAAAAACCGCTCAAAATGATACCCGACAGGATCAATACCAGCGTATTCTCCAGCCCCTGTAACGCAGCAATGGCATACACCAGGATCAACGCTGTCAGACCAAAGAAAAACGTTGATCCCATCATCAGCCAGGGCGAAAGACCGAGCAGGATGGCCAGTGTTCCACCAAAGGCCGCCCCCGACGTCACGCCGATAATATGCGGGTCGACCAGAGGGTTATGAAATACCCCTTGCAGCGTCGCGCCGCATAACCCAAGCGCGCCCCCCGCCAGCAGTGCCATCAGAATACGCGGTAGCCTGACCGTCCAGATAACCTGGCTGCCTATTCCCTCAGCGTCGCTATAGTGCGTCAGGTGGTAAAACACTTCGCTTAACGACAGCGGATACTGGCCGAGGCATAGCGAACTGACGCCCAGCAACAGGACCACAACGATTAAGAGCGGTTGCTGGGGCAAAATACGGTTACTTAGCTGCATCAGGCTGCCAGTTCACACGATAAAAACGTTGATAGTAGTCCTGGGCCTGCGCATCAACGTCCACGTTTTTATAGGCATCCGGATACAGTTTTTTGGCCATCCAAAGTTCACCGATCGCCAACGCTTCCGGCATCGGATAGCCCCAGGCTTTGGCATATTCAGGCATCAACCAGACGCGATGATTTTTCACCGCATCAATCCCCTGCCAGTTCGGATCGTTTTGGATCTCAGTTACCACCTGCGGATAGCGATCCTGGACAAAAATCACCTGCGGGTTCCACGCTAATACCTGCTCCAGCGCAACCTGACGGGCACCTTTCACACTGGCAGCCGCCACATTTAATCCCCCCGCGTGCTGCATCATCAGTCCCGTGTACTTCCCGGAGCCGTAAGTCATCAGGTCGGGGTTAGCCATATAAATACGGACTTTTTGCGCATCCGGGATTTTTGCAACCGGCGCATTGAATTTTGACCGCGCGGCAAAAACGTAGTCGATTAACGTTTCGGCCTGCGGTTTGCGCCCAACCACGTCCGCAATCAGGCGAATACCCTGCTTCAACCCTTCGTTGTAGACCTGCTCTTCATCGGCCATGGTCGGGTTCATTTTATTCTGTTGCCCGGTGGCATCCTTGCGTAATGAGATAGCCACGACCGGAATACCGGCGTTCTGAATCTGCTGGATCATTTCCGCGGGCGCATAGTTGGCGACAAAAACCACCTGCGGATGAATCGCCAACAGGCTTTCGATGTTCACGCTGGTGAGATCGCCCGGCGTCGGCAATGTAGTAATCGTCGGCATAAAGCGCGCAAATTCAGGCCCGAGCTGCTTTTTCCAGCTCGACATCACACCAACAATGTCCTGCTGGGCATTGAGCTGGACCAGAATATTCAACGTCTGGTGTTGCAGCACGACCACTTTGTCCACGTGGTCAGGAATCGTGACCTGTCGACCAAGCTGATCGGTGATCGTTCGGTCGGCCTGAGCAGAAAACGCAAACAACATGCTGGCGCAAACCAGCACAAAAGAGCGGAAAGTTAACATGGGATACCATCTGAATAGAGGAGTAAAAACGATATGCATTAAATTATATAACGAGAGGCCTGGCAAACCATTTTCATCATGAGCGCACCAAACCCCACATTTCAGAGGGGTAAAAATGGCGTGCAATCCTTATCACGCCTGTCTTTATACGTGAGCGCTACTCCTGTGGGGGTAACGCGTTTAAAACTCGCATCGCCTGCTCCTGAGTGAGCGAATAATCGAAGAACTGGCGATAAAAATCTCGCGTTACGCTGACCATATCCAGGCCGCTAAACAATGCCGGATGCAGTTTCGATGCAGCCCACTGTAGCTGCAACGCGCTTTCAGTGCCGTAGCGATCCCAGGGGAACACGCCCGCCGGATTGCGCCAGACGTTACCCTGTTTCACTGCGTTAAGTTCTTTGAACAATGCTGCGTATGGCGAACTGGCGATATCACCACACCCCGCACCGAGAATAATGACCTGCGGTTGCCAGTAGAGCACCCTCTCGGGCGACACCTCTTTCATGTTGCCGTCAACTTCACCTGCCGCATTCCGTCCACCCGCCAGCGTAATCCAGGTATCGATCAACGTGTTCCTGCCGTCGACTTTAAGCGGATTTAGCGATTGAATATGAAGTACCCGAGGGCGCTGATTTTCCGCCAGCTCCGCAGTTTTAGCCTGCACATCCGCGAGTACACGGTTGAGATACTGATTGTAAGCCGTTGCCCGGACGCGAGCCTGCTCGGTACCCAGAACCTCTGCGGTCGTAGTGACCGATTTTTCCATCGAAGCATAGTCAGTAAATGCCATTTCAAGGGCCGGAATACCCGCCTGACTGTAGCTTTGAGCATCCCCTTTTCCTTTTGCCACAAACACGACGTCGACGTGCCGGGCCAGCAAATCCTCGCTATTAAATGATGTTCCTCGTATCTGTAAGGCTTGTCTCAGAGAAGGATTGATTTTGAACATCCATGGCTGGTTTTCCTCATGGTTGACCGTCGCAACAATGTTACGACCAGCACCCAGCGTCATCAGCACCGAATGATGGGCAAACCACCCATCCGCGATACGTTCAACATGCGCGGGAACGGTAACTGTGTGACCAGCATCATCCACAACCTGGCGTGTTGCCAGGGCAGGAAACGCCAGCCACACACAAAGCAGCCATGTGTGGCACGTTTTCATAAGCAACCCCTAAAAATCAACCTGAACAGAAAACTGAGCCTGGCGCGGTGCGCCAAGTTGAGCGCTGGCAGCCCCTGCGCCCGTGTAACCAGTCAATGCGCCCGGAACAATATTGGTCCAATAGTGACGGTCGGTGAGATTGGTGATATCAAACCGGAAAGTGGTTGGTGTGTTCCACAGTCTGGTGGCATAACGCGTACCTATGTCCACCGTGGTGTAACTCCCGACCCAGCTGTCGTTGGCATTATCGGTAGCCCGACGTCCGACGTAATGCACGTTCGTATCGACATCCAGTCCCGGAACCCGTTCGATGGTGTAGATTGCGAGGATATTCGAGGCGAAGCGCGGCAAACCAACAACTTGCTTACCATCCGCATTGCTGGCCGCGGTATTATGAAGCGTTGGATCAAGCCAGGCTCCGCCGCCTAACACGCGCAAATTACGGGTGATATGCCCATCAGCCATCAGTTCCAGCCCACGGTTTTTCTGCGTACCATCCTGAGCAAAATCGCCATTGTCGTTGGTATAGGCAAAGGGGCGTTTGGCTTCAAAAAGCGCAGCGGTAAGCAGCAGATCTTTTACTGGCGCATATTTTGCGCCCACCTCCAGTTGATGGCTACGGTAGGGATCTAACACCTGCCCGGCATTGCGCGCCCCGGCGGGCGCGGTATCGCCCTGCTGCAAACTGTCCGCCCAGGTGGTATACAGCGTGACGTTCTCCACCGGTTTATACATCAGGCTGGTAGAACCGCTCATGCCATTGTCCTGCTGATGGCTGCTTTCATGTCCAGCTTTGTTGTAGTTACTGACGGTAAACAGGTTCTCACTGCCGGAAAGCAGCAAACTCCACTGCGGGGAAAAATGCAGCGTATCGCTGAGCAAAAATGCATGTTGAGTGGTGGTCGCTGAATGATAGCGATCGTTAAAATCTGGATACGGTGGTCGTGGATAGTCGGGATGTTGATCGAGGGAAGAATGCCCCAGAGTGAAAGTGCCGCCGTTTCTTGGATTATAGTTTTTCCACACAAATCCACGCATTCCGGTAGCAATATCCTGCGTCAGCCAGCCGGTATCAATGCTACCGGTCAGGTTCGCTAAATAACTGTTGATGGTAAACCGACTGGCCGCCGAATTAGAGGTTGTAGTGGTGTAATCGCCCCGGTTATCCGTCAGGGTGTTGGTCACGGCCGTCGACTCGCGGTCTGCAACCTGGTGCAGCGCCCCCAGATCCAGCATCCAGTTGCCGTCAAAATCATGCTTAATATGCATATCGACGGTAGTCGTTTCGTCATCATGACCCGCATAAGATTGACCATATTTACTGTCCGTAGGATCAAATGCCGCGGGAAAGTGAACGCCTTTCGCCAGGGCAAAGCTACCCGGCATGCCTTTTTCGTAATAATGGTAATAGCTGAAATTACTCTCCAGCACCGTTTGATCTGTCAGTTGAAAGTCCAGCCCCAAGCCAGCGTACTGTCGACGGACATGACTATCGGTGGTGTAGCTATGGCCCTCATCGTTCAGCAAGTTGAGGCGATATTTCACCCGGTCTCCCGCATCGATTGGGCCGCTGAAATCCATCGATGCCAACGTTCCCGACCCTGTACCTTGCCCTACTGTGACGCGATGCAACGGTGTATCGACAGGTCGTTTAGACACCAAATTAAACATCCCTGCTGGATTAGCAGGGCCATACAGCGATCCAGCGATGCCGCTCAACACCTCAATGTTCTGGAACTGTTCGGTCGAATATTCCGTCGTGGAGACGGCGTTCAGGCCATCAATCATATGGTTTTGTACCACGCTCCCCTGCATGCCGCGGGTTTGTGGGCGGACGCCGTCACCCTGAACGGACGGTAGGTAGCGATAGGCGTCTTTCACATCTTTGACTTGTTGCTGATCCAGCACTTTTTTCGACAACGTCTGCACCGACCAGGGAACGTCTATCAACTCTCGCTCGCCGAGGCTACCTAACGTAGCTTTTTTTTCGCTCGCCGGAGGTTCATGTTCCGATAACGAGGATTGTGACGTGGCTGGCGCCGAAACGATGACGGTATCTTCAGCATGAGCCGTGACGGCGGTGGAAAAACAGGCAAAGGTTAACAACCCAGAGGCCACTGGGGTAAATTTGTTATTTAACATTCGTTAATTCAATTCGTTAGATAGAAAGACTGGAGGCCGCTAACGCAAGCGCCTTCTCTTGAAGAGTACAGTTATTGTATTTGTATGATGAATAGAATAGATCCAATCGATATATATGTAAATATATAACGGCATGTGGTTGGTAAATCCACGGCAACAAAAAAGCCGACGGTGATGACGACCGTCGGCTTTGTGTAAATGACAACTAGCGAATTACTTGGTTGCTGCTTTGATAATATCGAGCGCTTTAGCGAACTGATCCTGCGGAATTGTCAGCGGGTAAAGGAAACGAATAACGTTGCCATACTGACCGCAGGTCAGCAGCAGCAATCCTTGCTCAAGGGCTTTCTTCTGCACGCGTTGTGCGGCAGCAGCGTTGGGTTCTCCTGTCGCTGCATCACAGAATTCAGCAGCAATCATAGAGCCTAAACCTCGCACTTCGGCCAGTTCAGGACACCCTGCTTGCGCGTCTGTCAGAGCGGCGCGCAGCTGTTCGCCGAGAGCCGCCGCACGCTGGCATAGCTGCTCATCACGAATGATATCCAGCACCGCATGGGCCGCTGCAATCGACAGCGGGTTTCCGGCGTAGGTTCCCCCCAGACCACCCGGCGCAGGCGCATCCATAATTTCGGCTTTGCCCACGACGCCTGACAGCGGCATGCCGCCCGCAAGGCTTTTCGCCATGGTCATCAGGTCCGCTTTATCGGCGTAATGATCCATCGCAAACAGCTGACCCGTACGGGCAAACCCGCTTTGTACTTCATCAGCGATCATCACGATGCCATGCTCGTCGCAAATACGGCGGATGGCAGCCACAAACTCTGGCGGTGCCACCACGAAGCCCCCTTCGCCCTGGACGGGTTCGAAGATAATCGCCGCAACCTGGGTTGGATCGATATCGGCTTTAAACAGACGCTCAATCGCTTTTAGGGAATCCGCCGTGGAAATACCCTGCAATTCAGAAGGATATGGCGCATGGTAAACAGAGCCAGGGAACGGGCCGAAACCTTTTTTATAGGGTGCCACCTTGCCGGTTAACGCCATCGTCATGTAAGTACGCCCGTGAAAACCACCGCCAAATGCGATAACGCCAGGACGGCCGGTATGCGCGCGCGCAATTTTCACCGCGTTTTCTACCGCTTCAGCCCCGGTAGTGAAGAATGTGGTTTTACGCTTGCCGTCGATTGGCGCAACGGCGTTGATTTTCTCAGCTAAAGACACATAGCTTTCGTACGGGACAATCTGATAAGCCGTATGGGTAAAAGCCTGAAGTTGCGCTTCGACTGCCTGCACCAGGCGAGGATGGCGGTGTCCGGTGTTCAGCACGGCGATCCCGGCGGCAAAATCGATGTACTGATTGCCTTCGATATCGGTAATCGTGCTGTTTTCTGCCGACTGGGCATAAAAATCACACATCACACCCACGCCACGCGGGGTGGCATCCAGACGACGTTGTTGCAGGTTTTTATTGTTCATTCTCTACACCTTGTCCATTAATACATTTCGGTTGAATTACCCTTTAAATTTAGACGCCGTCTGGTACTTTAATCGAGAGCCAAATCGTTTTATTTTAAGGATCCAAATGCGTTCACTTGCCGGAGATGTGATCAAGCATGCATTTAATCAGCAGACTGACGAAAAACTACATCGCCGCCTGTATGCCGCCATTTGTAGTTGCATCCTCGAAGGTAGCCTGAAACCGGCTACCCGAATGCCTCCGTCGCGTGACCTGGCAGGAGAGCTGACGCTATCGCGCAATACCGTCCTGCGGGTGTACGAACAGTTGCAAGCTGAAGGGTATATTTCCGCGCGCACCAGCAGCGGCACATTTGTGACCGACAGCGTGCTGGACAATCTCGACCTGTGTCCTGACAAAGAGCCTGTTGCTGCCGCTCTGGAAGATCACACCCGCTTATCCGACCGCTGCCTTGAGCTGCTGGGTCATGCCAGCGCCAGTCCCCGTCAGTGGGGGGCATTTATTCCAGGCGTACCTGATGTAGAGCATTTCCCGCACCGGGTGCTCAAGAAAATTCAGGACAGGCTGGCAAGACGACTGCGCCCGGAGTATCTCACTTACGATGCCACAGGCGGCGTGAATGAGCTAAAAGAAGCACTGGCAGACTATCTGCGCACCGCTCGCGGCGTACGGTGCTCACCGGAGCAAATTCTGATTACTGAAGGTATTCACCAGGCCCTGGATCTGGTGACCCGGACTTTATGCAACCCGGGCGATCACGCCTGGATTGAGGAACCGGGCTACTGGGGAATCAAAAATATTCTGCGCATCAATGCCGTTAATTTTTCGGCTATCCCGGTTGATGAACAAGGCATGGTCCCGCCGGATGCAGGTGAAACACCGCCAAAACTTATTTTTGTGACACCGTCACATCAATACCCACTCGGTTCGGTAATGAGTCTGAGCCGCCGCCGGCAACTTCTCTTTCGCGCACGTGAAACGCGAAGTTGGATAGTGGAAGATGATTACGACAGTGAGTTCCGCTTTTCCGGCCAGCCGATTCCCTCTTTGCAGGGGCTGGAAGAAGAGACACCGGTCATTTACATCGGGACATTCAGTAAGACACTCTATCCCGCACTGCGACTCGGGTATGTCGTGCTACCTAAATCGTTAGCCGCTCCGCTGAAAAAGGTTCATAACGACCTCTATCGTGGTGGGCATCTGTTGATTCAGGCCGCACTGGCGGAGTTTATTCGCGAGGGTTATTACGCGGCACACATTCGGAAAATGCGTCAGCTATACAGTCGTCGTCGTCAGATGCTGGTAGAGCTTATCAGCCGCCAACTTGGTGAACATTTTCTTGGTTCTTTCAGCAGCAACGCCGGGCTGCATATGATCTTACAGTTACCCGCCGGGAGCGATGATGCGGTCATTGCCCAACAGGCGAATGCGCAAGGGTTGTTGGTGCGCCCACTGTCACGCTACTACGTGAATGAAGAGAAACGCAGCGGCCTGTTGCTGGGATTTGCCAGTATAGAAGAAAATGAAATGACGTCGGCGTTTACCCGACTCGCGGATATTATCAGGGTAAACACCGTGTAAGCACTGCCGGATAACGGTGCAAGCACCTTCTCCGGCAAACTGTTTAATGTGACGCTTTTTTAACGCCAGCCAGGTCTTCCTGGCTTACTTCGCCATTCCCTTCACCCCAGCTTTTACGCACGTAGTTGATCACGTCGCGCATTTCGTTGTCGCTTAACAAGCCACCGTAGGCAGGCATCTTAAAGGAGACGCTGCCACGCGTTGTCGGTGTTTCTGCGCCGTGGGCAATCACTCTGAACAGCGGTGTCGGGTCATCAACCATCACCAGTGGATTGTTAACTAAAGAAGGCGCGTTATCATCCGTACCTTTCCCTTCCAGACCGTGACAAGTTGAACAGTAGCGGTTATAGGTCACTTTGCCCGCCTCAGGTGAATTCGACCAGGATGCTGTAGTCGCCGCAGCACGTACCGTTTCAGGCTTCGCACTTTTCAGGCTCAACAGATATTGGGCGATCGCCGTGGCATCTTCGTCGGTCAGATACTGTGTACTCTGCGTGACGACTTCAGCCATCGAACCTGAAACCGCGGCATGCTTGCTTTTACCGGTCAGCAACAGCGATTTTAACTCCTGCTCAGACATACCGGTGCCGCGCAGCGACGGTGCATACCAGCCGTCAATCATCGCGCCGCTCAGGTATTCGGCATCAGCATTAGTATACGCTTTTTCGTTCATCGCCATGCCTCTCGGGGTATGGCATGAACCGCAGTGTCCGGGGCCTTCCACCAGATAAGCACCTCGTTTTACCAGGGCAGCATTATCATCCGTTTTCGCGCCCTCTACAGCCGTCACTGGCGCGTCGGTAAACAGCCAGTTCCAGATATGCAGCGGCCAGCGGGCGGAGAGTAGCCACGGAATGGCATTCTCTTTATTGGGCTGTGCTGACGGCGTGACGTCATGCATAAAATAGCTATACAGCGCCTTAACATCCTCGTCAGAAAGTTTCGCATAGGAGGGATAAGGCATAGCCGGATAGAGCGGATGACCATCTTTGGCGATCCCCTGCCGTACGGCCTTTTCAAAATCCTCGTAAGAATAATTTCCAATACCCTGCGTTTTGTCCGGGGTAATGTTGGTCGAATAAATATCCCCCACCGGAGTAGGAAACTTTTTGCCCCCCGCCATCGCCGCACCACCTTCTGCTGTGTGACAGGCGACGCAGTCTGAAATTCGCGCGATGTATTCACCGTTAGATTCAGCAGCGGAAACCGAAGCGGTAAATAAACAGGCGGCGAGAATGGTTACATTACGCATAGATCACCCCATATCCTTGAGTTCATTAACCGCACGCCATGCCTGATCGATTGCCGTGTGGGCATAAGCACTCCAGTCAGAATCGGAGTTAGCGATGGCAATGCGACCGACTGGCTTACGCGCCCGTTCGATAATTTCTGGCATCTTATCCATATCATCGAACAGCGAGTTGGCATAGTACGCATAGCCATGCGCCCAGCGGTTAACCGTAATGGCGGCAATATCGCGTTGATTATCAAATCCAGTTGAGCCAAACATCTCCTGCAACTGGGAGCGAATCATCTCCTCATGCGCGGCAAAAGTGGTCCCCAGCAAATAGGCTCGTCCCAGACGGAACTGCTCTCTGGCCGACAGGTTACTGCCCGGATAAGTCGGCACATAGACCATATGAATGACCATCGGATCGTCCGGGGAGGCCGGATGTTGATACCCACCAATACTGACCGGGTAGTCGAGCTTGACCCTGCTATAAGGTGCCGCCGGAGAATAAAACTCATGTACGCCAAGCTGTTTGAACGCCTGCCAGTTTTTGACCACCACGTTGGTGTACACCAGCGGTGCCTTCACGTTCAGTTTAAGATCCGCCTGCTGCTGTTCCGGCATCTCAGGCACCAGATACGGGATCATCATGTTATAGCCTGCCATGATGGTGTTCTTACCGCGCACACGGTGCATTTTACCGTCACGCAGATAGGTCACCGCCACGCCATCCTGCACGTTGGCCGCATTAATCACCGTGCTGTTCAGGCGAAGGCGCGTGGTGTTTTCCGGCAGATCCAGCTTTTCGTAATGTAGTCTGGCGAGGACAGAGTCTTCCATCGTGTTGCCCGGTAGCGCATCCGGCAGCATATATCTGACTAACAGGCGGGCTAACCCGGCGTTACCGTCCGGGAAGTGGTAAACATACGGCTCTTCGAGGTCGGCCAGCGACTCTCCGTCCAACGGCGGTAACCCCATCCCTTCCATGCCGGGTAAGGCGCACGCACGGGCATCGCTACAGGAAATACCTTCAATACCAATAGCAAAGAAGTCGTTGGAACGCTGCTGGAAATAGAGCAGCGCCATTTTGCTCAAACCAACTTTTGTTGCCAAAAATTCACTGTAGCTGTGGGTATCCAGCCATTCCATTTTCTCATCGACCGTCATCCCCGGCAGGTAATCACCGGGCCGGACGTGCAGGTCGATCAGCGCTTTCCTGTCGTTCTCACTTAGCGGAAAATCATTGATAAAGTCTTCAATTTTACGCCCATTGAGCCTGTCCGGCGGAATATCATCAGATACCGCGCGTCCCGGATCGCCGCTGACGATTTTTGTTTCGCCAAAATTCTTCTTATCGAAGAAAACGCCGCGACTGAGCTGCCAGTCGGGGTAGAAGTTTACGTCAAAACTCTCTTTTAACCGCGTGACGCTGACGCCCACGGTTTCCATCAACTTTTGTACTTCAGGGCTGAAATTATGCGCAGGTGACTGGAATGCTTCGCTGCCACCATAACCGAGTAATTTCTTACCCGAGCTGGTAAATTCATTACGTTTGGCATGTCCACCAAAGTCGTCATGGTTATCGAGGATCAGGATCCGGCTATTTTGCCCGGCAACTTGACGCCAAAAACAACCGGCAGCTAACCCGCTAATCCCGCCACCCACAATCACCAGATCGTACTCTTCCTCAACGGGCAGAGCGTTTAAATCAAAATGTTTATGCTCGCGGCCTAGCGCATGCGCCATTTCAAACGATCCAGGATGATTACCCCGCAGCCCCGTCAGCGCAGGAGGATAATAATTTCCATCTATAAATGCGTTTCCCTTTCCTGCCGCCCTGACCCACTCCAGCGGGGTAAGCCCCGCCGCAATAGTCACCGCGACGCCGTTGAGAAAATCACGTCTGGTAATTGCCATTAACTTTTTTCCTTATTGCTACACACTGCCTTTAATACGACACAAATAAGAGAGATACCCCTTCTTATTTATAAAGGGGTACAACCGACTACTTCACTGGCTTTAACTCTTCATCCAGTTTTTTAGAATCATAATAATCACCCTGCCAGGTGATTTTTCCTGCTTTAACATGAATATAGCTGACGCCTTCAAATTTGATCGGATTATTTGTCGGCGGACTCCCTGCCCATTCACCACTATTTTTGCCTGAAAATTCCCAACGAAAGGCCACGGTATCTTCGTCGTAGACGGGTTTTCCAACCATTTTCCAGCTAAGATCTGGAACCGCCTTAATAAAAGCGCCGATAACCTCTTTTTCTGCTTTTTCCCTGCCGTTTATCGGTTCTCCTGTGGCGGCATCATAATAGACCGCATCATCAGCAAGAAATTGAGCGGCTCGCGAAGCATCATGCGCATTCCACGCCGCCATATACTCTTTTACGGTATTCAGCGATGTACTTTCTGCCAGGCTATAGCCCGATAACATCACTAATGAAAGCACCGCGATTTTTAATGTTTTCATCGTAATCCTCTCTATTCAGAAATGTCGCACATGATATGTTTCACCCGAGTGTATTCCTCGAGTGAATAAGATGAGAGATCTTTGCCGTACCCCGATTTTTTGAACCCGCCGTGCGGCATCTCGGCACACAGAGGAATGTGATTGTTAATCCACACCGTGCCAAAATCGAGGTCAATGCTGAAGCGTTGGGCGCGACCATGGTTACTGGTCCAGACGCTGGCGGCAAGACCATACTCCACATCATTCGCTTTGTGTAGTACCTCTTCGTCAGTAGAAAACGACTGAATAGTCATTACCGGGCCAAATACTTCATGCTGAATAGCTTCATCATTTTGATGCAAACCGGAGACGATCGTCGGCTCAAAATAGAAGCCTGGACCAGATCCTGCGCGCCCACCGGTTTCAATTTTTGCATGTGCCGGTAAACGCTCAATAAAGCCTTTCACCTGCTCCAGCTGATTCCGGCTATTCAATGCGCCGTACAGTGCATTTTGATCTTCTGGCGGCCCATATTTGATACTTTTTGTTTTCTGGATCAGTTTTTCCAGAAACTCAGCGTAGATAGATTGCTCTACCAGGATCCGCGTTGCCGCTGTGCAATCCTGCCCGGCATTGAAAAAGCCAGCTGTGGTAATCGTCGCAATCGCCTTGTCTATATCCGCATCGGCGAACACGATTGCGGGCGCTTTCCCGCCCAATTCCAGGTGTGCTCGGGTCAGATTTGCCGCCGCCGAAGCCGCAACCTGCAAACCCGCACGGACCGAACCGGTAATCGAGACCAGTGAGGCTTTCGGGTTTGAAACCACCAGCGAACCAGTGCTGGCTTTGCCCAACACAACGTTAAACGCCCCTCTTGGGAACAACGGTGCGGCCAGTTCAGCCAACAGCAGCGTACTAACTGGCGTGGTGTCGCTTGGTTTTAACACCACCGTGTTGCCTGCCGCCAGCGCTGGTGCAATCTTCCACACCGCCATCATGAACGGGTAGTTCCACGGCGTCACTTGCCCAACAATACCCAGCGGTTCACGACGAATGGTTGAAGTAAATCCTGCGGAATATTCTCCGGCCGCCTTTCCTTCAAGACAGCGCGCCGCTCCGGCAAAAAAGCGGATGGCATCGCAAGATGCCGCGATCTCCTCTTTCTCAATAAAATGGCGAAGCTGACCGGTTTCCTGACTCTGCGCGGTTACCAGTCGCTCAACGTTGCGTTCAATCTCATCGGCCAGCCGCAATAACGCCTTTTGCCGCTGTGCCGGCGTCGATTTTCTCCAGATGCTAAACGCCGCCTCCGCTGCTGAGTAAGCCTGCTCTACCTCCACCTCGTTAGCGTTGGGAGATATTGCGTACGTTTCACCATCAACCGGACTCACCAGTTCGAAGCTATCTTCGCTACTGCCTGCTACATAGCGCCCATTAATAAAATGCTTCAGGGTTTTCATGTTTGTCTCCTGCCAATTAATACATAAAGAATCTTATGTAATATATATATTGTAAAATTTTTTCAAATGCGCAACATTGACACTATGATAAGCCTCGCATTTTTAACTTAATTTTCACATTTGCAGGGTGAGGCTTTTTATTGCCAGCTGACGCGTTACGCCCAGCTCATCATAAGGTTATCGGGACACACATCCGCTTGTGCAGTGACGTTGCGCCCAGGCATGTAAAATAACTCGGCCATTCTTACCTTCCTTGCCCGACGGGCATGTGTTAAAAATGGTCGTTGTTTCAGGGAATTGAGTACAGAAAAGATTATGATTACTCACGCGGTCATATTTGCGCCTATCGGGCAGGTCAGTCGTTCAGACCAGATAGTCCAACGCCTTTCAAATGCCATTATCACGGGGTTGCTGGAGCCAAAAGAACAGCTCCCCAACGAAACTGATCTGGCAAAGATGATGGGTGTCTCACATATCACTATCAGAGAAGCGCTAAACACGCTTCGGGCTAATAATCTTATCCATACGGTTCGTGGTCGTAATGGCGGGAGTTTCGTTTGCGAAAATATTGATGGCAAAAATAGCGCCCTGCATCCGTTCAAGGCGATCAGTACGGATTATCTGTCTGATCTGGGTGAAATGCATTGCGCCATTATTAGCCATAGCGCGAGGCTGGCTTCCCGACGGATGACCGGTGCGGATATCGCCAAATTTCGCGAGTTTGTCGAGGTGCTCAGAAAGGCAAACTCACCTGAGCTGATGACCCAGGCCGATATGCGTTGTCTGCTGGCGATTGCCGCCAGTTCGCATTCAGCGCGACTGGCCAATCAGGAGCTGCAGGTTCAGGCTGAATGGGCATCGCTGGTGGCGATACTTTATCGCACAGACAGTATTCATGCAGAAATTATCGCGCTTTATTCGGCGCTGGCCGATGCGCTGGCTGCTCACAACGAGGCAGAGTCAGTACAGTTTGCCACGCAGATCATCGACACGTTTACCTACTACCTTATTGAAAAAAAGCTGAAATATAACTCGAACTGACAATCAGTGAAGGCAGGACAGACAATGAGCTCTTCGACATCCCTAAGCGCATTAATTCGTAAAATTGATGACATTACTGTTTCTACCGTAGATTCTACCGTTGCGCTGGCGAGGAGCATCCATGAGGCGATTTCAGGGGTACAAAAGGCCTCAGCCGAGGTCGTTCTCGACCCCTCAGTCAGATCCACCGTTCAACAGCACATCAAGCGCACGCTCAATAACAACCATTACTGCTCAGGGGCAGGATTCGCCAGCCATATTGAGAGCACCGCAACCACAAAAGAGTACTGGTTGCTGGAGTGGTGGTATAAGAAAGATAATGGTTTAAGCCAGGCGCATCTGGATTTGGATCAGGCCACGCAACAACGACTGGATTTCAGAACCTTTGAGTGGTTTAAGCATTCTCCTCCGGCAGGCAAAGCCTATATCCACGGTCCCTACGTCGACTATATTTGCAATATCTCCTATACCCTAACGTCAGCCGTCCCGGTCTACTACAACAACCAGTTTCTCGGTGTTGCCGCGGTCGATCTGCTGGTCAGTCAGATAGAAGCCGAACTGCTTTCCTGTGCCCATCCTGACTATGTGATTCTGACCAATCTGGAAAACAGGATCATTTTCTCCAGTTGGCCACGTTTTCGCGTGGGTGAATTGCTATCACCTGCAAACAGTACCGTGGTGTATCGGAGCGACTACTTTATCCTTTATCACTATCAAAACTAAGGGCCCGAAGGCCCTTAGTTTTTAGTTATCCTGCCCCATATTGAGCTTATTGGCGTACGCAATGGCGTCGTTTTCCGGCGCCGCTGAACGACCAAACGGACGGGTCAGGAACATATAAATAAGCCCCGAGCCAACAACAATCGCCAGGCCGAACAGGACCGTCCAACGGTCGATGAAGTCGCTGCTGTCTGCCGGTTGCGCCAGTAACCAGATCCCGCACAATCCGTAAGCTAACGCCAGCACATTCACGATTACGCCCCAACCGCCAATGGTCCACTCCCCCGCCGGTTTCCAGCCTTTCAGACGCTGACGCAGCGCGGCCAGCACAACCATCTGGAACGAGATGTAAATCCCGATAACAGCAAACGCGGTGATACGCGACAGGTTATCTGGCTGGAAATAAACCCAAACGCAGATGATCACTGGCAGCAGGCAACTGACGACCATGGCATTATCCGGAACACCATTTTTAGAGATTTTGGCCATCCATTCACTTCCCGGCAGCATTCTGTCGCGAGAGAAAGAAAAGATAAGACGGCTTAACGCAGCCTGCAGAGACAAAATGCACGACAACATGGCGATAATTGCAACCACGATAAAGACAGTCGCGCCAGTTTCGCCCAGAGCTTCATTAAGGATTGCCGGGATCGGATCGGACGTTTTGCCATTCACGATGCTGACCAGATTCGGTGAAGCCAGCAAATAACCCATAACAGAAATAATGGCGGAAATCGCGCCGAATACGATGCTTAAAATCATCGCCACCGGGATCTTTTTACTCGGATTCTGCACCTCTTCCGCAACGTTACCGCAGGCCTCAAAGCCAAAGAACATAAACAGTCCCATCAGCGCAGCAGACATAAATGCGGTGGAGTAGCTGCCGTCATGAGCCAGCACGCCCATCGAGTCAAAAATCACAGAGAACGGCTGTGAACGGTGGAAAATCAGCAGATAAATCCCCAGCGCGATCACGCTGACAATTTCACACCAGAAGCCAATTTTTGCCACCCGGGCCAGATTTTTAGTCCCGGACATATTAACGGCCATCATCAACAGCAGCAGCAGGACGGAAGTCACCAACATTGTGGCCGGCGTCTGACCATAGTGGAAGAGTGATTCAACAAACGTTGATGTATATTCCGCGATCGACGTAATGGTGACCACCAGCGCCCACAGGTAGATCCAGGCGGCGATCCACGCATACTTCTTGCCCCACAACCTTCTGGCCCAGGGGTAAAGCCCGCCGGTTATCGGATACTGGGAAGCGACCTCACCAAACACCAATGCCACCAAAAGTTGCCCACATGCGACGATTAAAATCCACCATACTGCGGGCGGCCCCGCCAGCGTTACGGCCAGCGCAAACAGCGAATAGACGGCAGTAAGCGGCGACAGGTAGGTAAAACCCAACGCAAAGTTTGAAATTAGACCGATCGAGCGATTGAACTGTTCTTTGCCATCTTTTTGAAAATTATCATTTTTCTTATCAGGTGTCTGTTCCATATTGCTTTCTCTTTTGTGGAATAGTCGCAGGGTTGAACAATTAATGTATAAAAGATATTAAGTTATATGTATAGTGATTTTGTCGCAGATTTGTTAAAAATGATCGCGCATCACGTTAATGAAAAAGTGGAGATAAAACGGTAGAGAGAGCGAGAATTTTGCGGTATTTACAACCAACGATTCTTTAGCAATTGCGAACCATAGGCTATTTTGGCGGATAAATACGCACAGCGGATTGCGTTCGATGCTAAGTAGCAAGAATCGCTGCTGTTAAGCAACATTTTTGCAATATAATAACGTGATGTTAAACGCTGAACCTGAGCAGGTGAATGATGGAAATTGATCTCGATAATCTGGTCTTTGATGGACTGGAAGAAGCGCAAGAGCGTAACGCTGAACGTCTGGAAGATGCAGACAAGAAAGCGCAGGAAATTATTGCTGATAATGACTGCGGCGACGCCTGCAAAATCTGATTTCCAAACCGGCGCAATGCCGGTTTTTTGTTGCCTGTTAACCCCACCCACTTCAGCCCGTATACCGTAAGGCCTCAATCAGTTGGGCAAAGGCGGCGGTATGCTGTTTTCGGCTGGGATAGTACAAATAATAGCCAGGGAAAGGTTCGCACCAGTCCTCCAACACTTTTTCCAATGCCCCCTCTGCAACAGCCTGCTCGACGGTGTCTTCCGGCACAAAAGCCAGCCCCATTCCCGCCATCGCTGCGCTAATTCGCGGGGGTAGATTGTTAAAAATAAGCTGCCCTTCCACCCGTACGCGCAAATCTTGCCCGTCTTTAGCAAACTCCCAGGCGTATAATCCGCCCAACGTCGGCATGCGCATGTTAATACAGCTGTGATTTTGCAGGTCGTGAGGGGTTTGCGGTTTGCCATGACGAGCAAAATACGCCGGTGACCCCACCACTACCATGCGCCAGTCCGGGCCAATTCTGACGGCTACCATGTCTTTTGCCACCTGCTCACCGAGCCGAATACCCGCGTCATAACGGCCAGTCACAATATCCGTCAGACTATTGTCGATGGTCATTTCCACATTAACATCAGGGTAAGCCTGCAAAAACGGCTCCAGCGCGGGCCAGACGGTAGATTGCAATGCATGTTCGCCCAGCGTCAGGCGGATGTTACCGGCCACGCGCTGACGGACATCGGTTAATGCCAGCAGCTCTGTTTCAATGTCATCAAAACGCGGGCTGATACTGTTGATAAGCCGTTCTCCGGCTTCGGTCGGCGCAACGCTGCGCGTGGTGCGGGTCAGAAGCCGTACATCCAGCCGCTCTTCAAGCCCACGAATCGCATGGCTTAGCGCGGATTGCGAAACCCCAAGTTTTGCCGCTGCCCGGGTAAAACTACGCTCGCGGGCAACGATAATGAGATAATAGAGATCGTTAAAATTATCACGCAGCATGCTTATCCCCACTCCAGACCTGTTGTGATATATGGTACAGGTCCGGAGGGTATTCCAGTAGCATTTCTGGACATTAGCACAGCTCAATCTTATTCAAGCGTGCTCTCACACAAAAACAAAATGCGAATTATTACCAGGCTTATGCACGATTTTACCTTTCACTCATGCATTATTTTCACCCGCTATTAACACATCCTTCACTAATAACATTTTGTATATAGATAAGAATTTTTTCTTATTTTGTCCCAACCGTAAGTTATGGGAGCGTAAAAAGCACAAACCAAAAACTACAGGGATTTCATACAATGATGGCAACGAAAACTTACCGCGCTAAAAAAACACTGCTGGCATTGGGCGTGCTGCTGGCCTCAGGACTTACCGTCTCGCAGGTTCAGGCTGACCAACTGGCCGATATCAAAGCCGCAGGCGTCGTAAAAGTCGCGACATTTGACGCGAATCCTCCGTTTGGCTCCGTCGATGCCAAAACCCATAAGATTGTCGGCTACGACGTTGATTTTGCCGAAGCGCTGGCCAAATCCCTTGGTGTAAAACTGGAACTTGTAGCGACCAATCCGGCAAACCGCATTCCGTTATTACAATCTGGTAAAGCTGATTTAATCGTCGCAGATATCACGATTACACCTGAACGGGCGCAGGTAATAGATTTCTCCGTTCCTTATTTTGTTACCGGCCAGCAGTTCCTTGTGCCAGCAAAATCTCCGGATAAGCTCGATGAATACAGCAAAGCACGCATCGGCGCGGTAAAAGGCACTACTGGTGAACAGGCACTGCATCAGCGCTTCCCGCAGTCGCGCGTGTTGGCCTACGACGATATCCCGCTGGCGTTAACCGCGCTACGCAACGGCAATGTTCAGGCCATTACCCAGGACAGTACGATTCTGGCCGGGTTATTAGGCGCTGCGCCGGATAAAGCTGATTTCAAAATTCTGCCGGACCTGCTGAGCAAAGAAGAGATCGGCGTGGGGGTGAAAAAAGGTGAGCCAGCGTTGTTTAAAGCCGTCAACGATGAACTTTTGAAGCTGGAATCTACCGGGCAGGCAGCCAAAATTTATGATGTCTGGTTTGGTCCTGAAACCAAAAATCCGCAAGCCCGCGCCTTTAAAATAGAAGCCAAGTAATATGCTCTCAGCCCTTTTTCATCGATCCGCAGCTTCGGCTGCGGATTTTACCCATTTGCGCCAGGCGAGCGTCGAACTACGCAATGTGATTAAACAGTATGACGCTCATACCGTCCTTAACGGCGTTAGCCTGGCGGTTGAACCCGGTGAGGTAGTGACCATTCTGGGACCTTCCGGCTCAGGAAAATCCACTCTTATACGTCTTATCAACCAGCTTGAGTCGCTCAGCGGTGGTGAAATCTTCATTGATGGTAAACCGATTAGCCAGTTGCGCGGGGCGGCGTTACGCCAGCTACGTAGCCGTATCGGTTTCGTATTTCAGCAATTCAATCTCTATTCGCACCTGACTGCACAGCAGAACATCGCACTGGCGCTGGAATATGTTCACGGCTGGAACAAGACGGAAGCGGATCGTCGGGCACTTGAGTTGCTGGAAAAAGTGGGACTGGCGGAAAAAGCCAACGCCTATGCCGCGCAGTTGTCCGGTGGGCAGCAGCAGCGCGTGGCCATCGCCCGCGCACTGGCCTCGTCGCCACAAATTATTCTGTTTGATGAGCCCACTTCCGCGCTGGATCCGGAAATGATCGGCGAGGTATTACAGGTAATGAAAAATTTGGCCCACAGCGGTATCACCATGATCGTCGTGACCCACGAAATGCATTTTGCCCGCGAAATTGCCGATCGGGTGGTTTTCATCGATGGTGGCGATATTCTGGAAGTGGCCGCGCCGGAGGATTTTTTCGTCCGACCACAGCACCCGAGAACCCAGCGTTTCCTGAAAAAAGTGCTCGACCCGTTACACCAGGAGTCATCGTCATAATGCATGCAATGGACTGGCAGGGAGTGCTGAGCGGGCAACCCCTGCAATGGATAATTTCCGGTTTTCTCACCACGCTCTGGGTGACGCTGGCGGGTATTGTGCTCGCCACGCTCATTGCCATCTCACTGCTCGGCCTGCGCCTGACGGGCAATCGTCTCGCTAAAGCGATGGTCGGGGTGTGGGTCTCGGTGTTTCGCAACACGCCTTTACTGGTGCAACTGATGTTCTGGTATTTTGCCGCCTGGAACTGGCTACCCCGTAACGTCATTAGCTTTATCAATGCCGATCATCCATGGTCAATTTTGCCGGGTGATGTCTGGTGGTTAACGCCGGAATTTATCTGTTCAGCATGGGGGTTGGGGGTATTTACCTCAGCATTTTTGGTTGAAGAGATCGCTTCGGGTTTACAGGCTGTTTCTGCCGGACAACGCGAGGCTGCCGTGGCGCAGGGGTTTTCATCCTGGGCGATATTTCGTCACATTCTGCTGCCTCAGGGGCTGGCAAACGCCTGGCAACCGATTGTTGGGCAATATCTCAACCTGATGAAGCTTTCCTCGCTTGCCAGCGGTATTGGATTTGCTGAGCTCACCTACCAGGTACGGCAAATTGAGAGCTACAACGCGCACGCGCTGGAAGCCTTTGCCGTTGGCACCGCACTCTATCTGTTTACCGGCATCGTTCTGGGTATGCTGCTTACCCGCCTTGGCCCGCAGTCTGCGTCGGGTAAATCGTCAAAGATAAGAATGCGCATCTTCAGCGTCAGGAGCATACTGCATGATCGCTAATATTTCGGTCATTACCGACAATCTTGACTATCTCCTGTGGGGACGTGTAGCTGAGGGGCAACCCGGCGGTGTACTGCTCACTTTGCTGATGGCTATTGGTGCGGCATTGCTGGCGCTGCCTGGCGGGATCGTTCTTGCCTGTTGCGCCTGGCGATTTCCGGGCGCGGTTCGCAACGGGTTGTTTATCTGGGCGGAATTTATTCGCGGCATTCCGCTCATCTTTGTGATTTTCTGGATGTGGTATTTGCTACCCATGCTGACCGGAAGCGATCTGCCCGGTGCCGTTACCGTGACGCTGGCGCTGGCATGGTTCACCGCCGCCTCGGTGATGCACTCGGTGTATGCTGGAATTAGCGTACTGCCTGGCGGGCAGTATGAAGCGGCAGTTGTTCAGGGTTTTCGCCCGGATCAGGCCCTGTGGCTTATCTTGCTGCCGCAGGTGCTGCGTAACGTACTGCCGTCGCTGACAGGGATTTTTATTGGGCTACTGAAGGACACGTCACTGGCGTTTATCGTTAACGTGCCGGAACTCACGACGGTTGCCGGTCAGGTTAACAGCCGGGTGCAAATTTACCCCGCAGCCATTTTTATCTTTACCGGGCTGGTTTATTACCTGCTGTGCTTTAGCCTTGAAAAAATCACCCAGCGCCGATTCGCACTAAAATGACCTCTCGGCTCAACATTCCACGAACTGATGGTCTTCGTTGAGCCGATATTTCACGCCCGCCCGAACGTTATTTTCCCCTTCAACGGCAAGCGCAAAACGCATTCTTTCGCCATCGTGATAAGCCAGCGCCGCACATCCGCCGGGACCAAGAATTATCGAGTCGACAGCACCGGTACTGGCAACAACGGCGTTCTCTCCGCTGGCAATAATGTGGATATTGTCCGCGCAGTTAGCGATTTTCGCCTCTGCGCCAAAACAGGCCAGTTGGGTTAAATCACCGCTACTGGCAATCCGATTTCGGTCGCCGAGCGAACTGATACGTACGCGCATGCCGGTACTGGCGATACGCGTTCCGTCGCCCACACTGCTGATACGCGCCGAGTTTCCCGCAATCGCTATTCGCCCGCGATCGCCTGAACTGCCGATATGCGTGTTATAGCCTACACTGCCAATCCGTGCGCTGTAACCGGCACAGGCGATCTGCGCAGCATACCCGGCGCTGGCAATTTTTACGTTATCACCCGCACTGCTAAATCGGGCATAATCTTCCGCACTCGCCAACGGACGACTGGTTTCCCCCGCGACTTGCTCATGGGAAATATTCCCCATCGCGTCAATATCCTGCTGAGCAAAACTCGCCTCTTCCCGCCATTTTGACCAGCCGTATTCCACCAGGCTATTTGCCCAATCGGTATACCCTTCCCGCTGGAGCGCGCGATGAACATCGGCATAGCTTCCTCCTGCGGGAAACGCGCGTAGAAACCAGCGATACATGACGGGCCCAACACGCCAGGCCCGTAAGTCACTTCGCGTAATCATCATCGCTTAATGCCGGTGGTAGCCATCCACCATACACTTAAAGGTTTCGCCCGGCGTGCGACCCGTAGTGCAGAGATAAAGATGCCCAAAAATGAAAAACAGACTGACTATTGCCAGCGCAAAGTGCGCCTGAAGCAGCCAGTAACGCACTCCGGGGAACAGATCGCCGACGGCTACCGGGTAAAGCGATAACAATCCAGTGATCAGTAGCAGTGGCAACAAACCATACATCACGCCAACATAGGCCGCCTGCTGTAACGGATTAAATTTAGAGCGAGGTGAGGCCGGAAATGGGTGTGACTCGCCCTGCATAATGCCAAACAGGTAAAAACGAGTTTGTCTTTGCGCACGAGCGATCCAGCCCTGACGTTGAATAATATAGTGATGTCCGTTGCCGCCAATCAGGTTGATCAGCACAAAACCAATCCAGCAGGCAAGTAGCAAAAAGCCGCAGACCTCATGAACGGTAAGCAGGCTTTTCATTACCGTCGCGCTGACCGCAGAGAAGTGATTGACCAGGCCACTGACCAGAAGTAACAGAAACAGCAGCGCATTCGACCAGTGCCACAGGCGGACAGCCTTCGAATATAAATAGACCTTCTCACCGTGCCCTGCCGACGCTTTATGCGCAGCCCGAAAGCGCAGCATGGCGTGAAGCGCCAGCACCAGCCACATTCCCACCAGCATTAACCCGGCAACGACTAACCACACAGGCCAGTAGTCCGGTGAAAACAGGGGAACATACTGTGCAAGTTGGGCGTGAAACTGTTCGGCATTCTGCGACGCGTTCATACATTTTCCTTTTTAATCAAATGTTGACCGAACCGACGATACAGATGGGGTTTCCCGGCGCCTGCAAGTTGATATTCGTAATACTTGTTTTCTCGCAACCAGGTCTGAATTTCCGGGCTATCTTCACGACCGAAAATCAGCGCATGTTCCGGGCAAGCGTTAACACAGATCGGAGGGAAACCTTTCGCCAGCCGAGATTCAGCGCAGAAGTCGCATTTATCCGCCACTTTGGTTTGCGGGTTGAGATAGCGCACCTGATAAGGACACGCGCCAATACAGTAACTGCAACCAATACAGCAAGACGTATCTACTCGCACAATACCGTTTTCATCTCGCCAGGAGGCGCCGGTCGGACACACCTCAATACAAGGTGCATCATCACAATGCTGGCAGGACTGACGGAAGTAGTGATACAGCGTTTCGTTGTCGTTATCGGTTACAGGAATATGAGCGATCGACAAACGGCTGCCCTGGTCAGGTACATGGTTGGTTTTCCGGCATGCACGAGCGCAAATATTGCATCCGTTACACAGTGATTCGTCGTGAATCATGACGTAACGAACGGCTTTAGGGCTCCTGGTACTCGCTAACAGATTTTGACCTGGGCCGGTAAAAAAAATCACCGTCCCCATGCCAATGACAAATTTTCGTCGGGTGAAGGACATCGGGTTATCCTCTAATGCTGTGACAGTGGTCGTCCACACATTCCATGACATCAACCTGAATATTTCAGGGGTTCTGATACTGCTCAACCTCAAGCCATTCACACAGGCCGTACGCTTTGCCATAACTCATAAAACGTTCGCTGAACAAATAAGGCTCCGCATTTGACGATTCCACAGTACGTATATCTGCGTAATCAGGGTGCTTTTCCATGGCCGTGAGCGCCGCTGAAATCTGCTGAGACTCAAAGCTGTACGGCGGTTGCGTCAACATGGCGACCTTATAGGGGCGAGGATACGTTCGACAGTCGAAGCGTACCGCCTCGGCAATCGCACGACAGATGTCGTTTTCCACCACCTGCACGCACATGTCGGCGTAGTTTGCCGTCATGGTTTGCGTTGAGTAGAAATAGACATCTTCCGCACCCTGCACACGGGTGATATCCGCGTCATTCGCGTCCTGGCACAGCGTATCCAGCAGCGCGCTAAGATCGGTTTCAGGGACCGAATAAGGTGGCTGCAGAAACACGCTGCGCGCCACCAGGTGCCCCGATGCCGAATGCTGGCGGATAAAATCTGCCACAATCGACTCCGGGCTGGCGGCTTCCTGAACCTGCGGCGCAGTCACCCGCTCGACCGGCGGGTGAAACGCCTGTAGCCAGTGTCTCTTTTGGCTATCAACCTCGTCAGGAAGCGCCTCAACGGGTGCCTGAACGTTGCTCACGTTAGTCATCTCGCGTTCCTTACGCTGGCAACAGATCCTGCGCAGCCAAATCGGCTGCCACGTCTTCAAGTCCGAGTCGATTCAGGGTTTCACGCGTTGGGCAACCCAACTCGGGATCCCAGCCCATTTCCTGATAGAACATCGTCAGTGACTGGCGCATATCCTCCCTGTCCATCTTGTCGGTGCCTTCGGTGAAGACCGGAATTTTCGGATCTTTATCAAACACCCAGGAGCAGATGAGATCGTGTTCATTACGCATATCTTTGGTTTGCATCAGTTTGACCGTATAGGCACGATGCAGGGTAAAGATGCGTTCAGCGGCCAGGTCCAGACTCGCCTGCGTGGTTTCATCACCGGTGACTGCCTGGAAGAATTTCGCTTCCAGATCCAAATCTCCGCGATAGTTGCGGCTCTTAAGGGGTGAAACCGTCATCGGCCAAACCCAGTTACACAGCGTAACCGCGTTATGCAGGCAGACTTTCAGCAGCGTCCATTTGGCATATTTGATCTTGGCGGCATTGATCGGGGTGTAATTCTTGGTCTCGTCGTAGGCGTCCTGCGACCCAAATAACTCGCCCGCCACTTCGCGCTGTAATTTCAGCGGTAAGCCGGAACCAATGAAGTTGATATGGGTGTGCGCCATACAGTCACGGTTAAACATACAGTTGGTGATCGCCCCCACCTGCGCCGAGGCTTCGTTTGCATGATGGACCGGAAAACCAAACGGCGACCACAGTTTATTTTTGGCATAACCCCAGTACTCTTCGCCCAAATCCCAGCGTTCAGCAATGGCATACGAACCGTCCGCAAGATGACTGAGTTCCCCCACGCGATGCGCCAGTCGATAGTAAAAATCTTTGATAAAGTTAGGATCGCCCGCCTCCAGTTGATCCCAACGGATCTCCGCGTACTCTTCGGCTGGCAGCACGCGTTTAAAGACGCCTTTCGAATAACAGTAGGTAAAATCACGGTGCAGCTGGCCGTAGTTACACCAGATACCGTAATCGTCAAACAGGTTCAGTCCGATCAGGTTCCCTACGACTCGCCCATCGTCTTTATCGTCAAAATCTTTCGGGCCATTGGGGAAAATGGTGGTGTGAACAAAGTTCGCCACGCAGGTGTTGCCGCCGGTACTCGGCACGCCAAAATCCTTCACCCGCGGGACATTGAGCTGCGACATACAACGAATAGGGCATGAATGGCAGCCGCTCATTTTGACCGTGTATTTTTCTGCGGCTGGACCCAGATCGAACACCGATTTATAGGTACGGAAACCCACCGTATTTTGGTTTCCCGGCGGGATTTCACCGGTTTCGATTGGCCCCCCTTCTGCCGCGCCCCAGAAAAGTCCCTTACGGGCTGTCCAGCGCGAGTTTGGCGAAGAGTATTCTGCCCAGGCCTGCGGGGTGCTTGGCACAACGTGGTTGTTGTTGGCGCCGATAAGCTCGGTCATCATGTAGTCATTGAGCCGCTTCATCTCTTTACGATCGGCAATGTTGACGCCTTTAGTCCCTTCTACTGCAATGGCCTTCAGGTTTTTCGAACCCATCACCGCACCCGTACCGGCACCGCCGCTGTGGTTGCGGCTGTTGATCATGCAGGACAGTGGCACCAGATTCTCACCCGCCTGCCCAATAGCGGCAACGCAGGTTTCCGGGCTGGTAATCCGACAAATCTCTTCGGTTGTGGCGCGAGTCCCCTTGCCCCACAAGAAATCGGCTTTTTCGATGCTGACTTTATCGTCTTTGATGTTGATCCAGACCGGTGATGCAGACTTGCCTTCAATAATAATTGCGTCGTAACCGGCGAATTTCATTTGTGCAGCAAAGAAACCGCCCATATGGGCATCTACGACTAAGTTACCTTTGGTAAACGTCGATAAGGAGGTGATATTGACGCGGGAGCTACAGGGAGCGCCAGACCCCGTTAATGGTCCGGTGGCAAAAACTAGCTTATTCCCTTCATCAAAAGGCATGGTGCCTGGCGGGACTTCGTCGTACATAATTTTATAACCAAAGCCCATCCCACCGACAAATTTTTTAAATTTACTGGAATCTTCAAGGGTGATATTACCCGTGGTGAGATTGACCCGTAAAATATTACCTGTCCAACCATTAGCCATCATGTTTTCCTTTGCAAGAAGGTTTAATAGATATACCCGCCATTCTTCAGGCAGCTTTTTTATCCAAAACTGCAGTATTTTTGGCAATTAATGGCGCGAATCAGGTATGCCTGTTATCTATCAAACAGTAATATCTTTCCACTCGATAATTTTTAATGCTCCAGTCGGACAAGCATTGGCGCATTCCCCGCATAACACACATTTTGAGGACTTTTTCGTTTCGGTATTTACGGTCGCCATCATCCACGGGCAGGCTGTGGTACACGCGCTACAGCCAATACAGCGTTTGTGGTCCACCGCAATACAACCGTCTTCCTGTTTCCAGGTAATTGCACCAATTGGGCAGACCTTCATGCACTGCGGATCTTTACATTGTCGGCAGGTGTCAGCGGTATAGTTTAAATCGCCATACAGCCCACCACCGGACCCGACGCCATCATCGCCAAAGAAGAAATTGCGATGGATTTTTATCCGGGAAAAGAAGGTCCCTACGGCACCATCGTTATAATTGGTACAGGATATTTCACAGCGGTGACAGCCCGTACAGCGGGCTCGCTGGGTCACCAGAACCCCTTTCGGCGTATTGATAAGCCCCACGGTCCCACTATCGACATCTTCCTGCTTACAACCAAATAGGGATAACAGCGCGGGGGCAATCGTTAATCCTGCCAGTCCTTTCCCTGATATCCGCAGGAATTCTAGTCGCGTTAAACCACAATCTAAAAATGGACGATCAACCTGGTTCATTTATTTCGCATCCTCTTCGCAAATGCTGTGGTAGCAACACCTCCAGGCTAATTTAAACCAGCGCAGCTCAAGCCATATCGGGCGGTTAATGTTGCCAACAACACGTAAATTTTTGCCCTAACCTGATCGCGTAAATGACGGTGGTTAAACTGAATGAATCTAATCCTTTAGGGTTAGGCGCAGAAATAATGTGGTTATTCAGCATACATAGTCTTGATCGTCATCAATTAAAAAACGGAAGGGATATAATTAATGCGGAGTGAGATTTATTATCATTAAGAAATGGAGTGAAATAGCAGCCCATTTAAATTACAAATATTTGTGAACCCTCTCCCAAATATAATATTGCACGGCCACCGATATATAAATAAATACATATCGATTTATAGTTCTCTACAACCAATTATTAACGGAGATAAATTATATAGATTGATAGATTAACGTATCGAGAATAAGAGGACGGCAAAAAATTTCTGCGGTCCTCTTTTTATGAATTAACCGGCCAATGCTTTAATTACGGTCTCAATAGCCTGTTTTTCTAACTCACTGCGCTTCACGCGCTGGTTAGCAAGGGTGGTTCTCAGTACTCCCGCAATGACGATATGCTTAGGTTCTTGTCCCAGATCGCGCATTTCCAGCACTACTTTACCGACTACTCTGCACATTTCACGGTACAACTCGTCGTCTTTCGTCTGATTTCCCATTTTTGCCCGCTCGTCATTAACTCAAACCAACAGCATATATCACTCTGACGATTTAGACAAAATTCAATGAAAATCAAATAAATGTCATCATTCTACTGAATTCTCTGAAGTCGATTAACGAGCTCAGCAAGACTTCCTGCCTGCATTTTTTCCATCACCCGCGCCCGGTGCACTTCAACCGTACGCACGGCAATATTCATGGCATCAGCAATTTCCCGATTCATTAACCCTTTTGCTACCAGATGCGCCAGTTCCCGTTCTTTTGGCGTAAGTTGTTGGTAGCATGAGATGATCTCTTGTCGCGAGAACGCCGCTGCTGAGACCTGCAAGGCATGTTCTAATGCTGCCTGAAGCGGCACGGCTGACACGGGTTTTTGCAAAAAATCGACCGCGCCACGTTTCATTTGCTCAACCGCCATCGGCACGTCGCCGTGCCCGGTGAGAAAGACCACCGCCAGCGTGCTTGCTTTCTGACGCATGATTTCATGCACAGCGTGCCCATCCAGTACCGGCATACGCATATCCAGCAGTAGTACGCCCACCTGGTGCAGATTTGCCTCGGCGAGGAATTTCTCGCCTTGCTCCCAGCAAGACACCTCATATCCCAGACTTTCCAATAAAAACGCACAGGCCTGGGTGACGGCAATATCGTCATCCAGCAGATGAATTATCGCCACTACGGCCTCCTTCCTGATTTGGTTTAAAATACAATGTCACTCTCGCCCCCGCTTTACCGTCCGGGGCCTGCTGATTTTTGATCTCAATTTCTCCGTTTGCGTAGCGCACCAGTCGCTGACAAATGGCCAGTCCTAGTCCCATACCTTCTTTGCGGGTGGTCATAAACGGCTGAAACGCCTGATACAACTGAGCCTCGTCAATGCCTCCGGCATTATCCTGCACCTGAATACGCACGCCACCATCCTTGTGCAGGGCGCTAAACCATACTGTCGTAGCGCCTGCCTGGGCGGCATTGAGTACCAGATTAGCCAGCACCTGCTCAAGAAGAACGCTTGGCAGCATCAACGTTAACGCCTTGCTAACCTGCGTGTGCAGCGTTACCGCCGGGAATTGCTGGGGCATGCGCAGTAATTGCCAGACGTGATGGATAGCATCGTGAACGTTGATGGCTTGCCAGCCATCGGTGAGTACCGGATTGCCCTGTGCCTGGCTGACCCACTGCCGGAGATTGCGCAGCGTATCGGCTCCTCGTTGTGCCTGGGCGTCTATGTGCTCAAGCGCGGGCAACAACGGATGCTGCTCATCCTGACCACGCAGGCGAATCAGACAGCCTTGGGCATAATGGCGGATAGCCGACAACGGCTGATTGAGCTCATGGGCAAAACCGGAGGTCATCTCCCCCAGCACGCTCATTTGGCGGGCAGTCTCCAGCGCCTGTTCCTGTTTGTGCAACAACACGTTGTTCCGCTCTAACTGCCTGCCGCGTCGGCGAACCAACAGCATCACCCAGATGTAATTGAGCGTAAGCAACAGCAGCACGATGGCCACGCCCCCCATCGCCAGTCGGTGTTGAATAAACCAGCTTTTGACGTCCAGCCACAGCTGACGCTGCTGCGGATGCTGGCGGACGTCGCGCAGCAACGCTTCTACTTCGCGGGTCGAGGCGGGCGCGCCCCAGCGAAACGCCGCGTTTTGCGGTGCATTGAATAGTACCCGCGTCACGCGATCGGCCAACTCGTCACTCACTGCAGGTAGTGCGGCAAATGACCAGTCCGGATAGAGCGGCGTACTGGTTAAACAGGGAATTGAAGTCGGATGATTCAACACGGTCATAAAATCGGTTTTACGGATGAGGCCTTCTTCATCCATTTTTTCCAGCAGGCACACCGGCACGATCACCGCCTGCACGGCTTTTTCACGTAATAAATAGAGTAAGGCATCGGCGGGAAATCCGGTAAACGTCAGACGCAAATCGCGCTCCGGGCGCAGACCGGCATCACTGAGCGCTTTATATCCCAGCAAATAGCCACCAAACGCCTGAGCATCAATGGCGCCAACCGTTTTGCCGATCAGATCGTGTGCGGAGGTTATCCCGCTGTCGCGCCTGACGAGAATGGCGCTGCCAATCACGTTACTGGTGGCTTTCCCACCACGGGTGGAGCGTAACGACGCCAGCCAGCGTAGCGCCGAGCGGCTGTTAAGCTGGACAAACTGCGCCGGATTGGTGACCACAAAGTGTACCGTTCCACGATTCACCGCCTCCTGCATCTGCCGCAGGTCCAGCGGTTGAATATGAAACTGCTCACCGGGGATTTGCTGATTCAACAAGGTTTCCAGCGGCTGCCAGTGATTACGTGTAGAAACCTCCCCGCGCATCGCCAAAACGCCAATGTTCCATGTCTGCGCCCTGACCGCGCCGCTTAGCATCCACAGCGACGCCAGCACCGTCAGACATCTTACTACGTTGCGTCCCACTCAATTGTCCCTGTCAATTATGTTGTTTTAGATCAACAACAAGCCGGGTATGTGGTTAACCACAATAGAGTATACCCCGTCACGATTTTTACACTGTAAATCATTGAGATTCTTTATTCATCACACGCAAATCAACGGCGTGACCAATGTTTCGTTGTTGCATCGTGACGGGAGAAAATATGGACAGCAGTAAACGGCAGTTTCTCCAGCAACTGGGCGTCCTGACCGCTGGCGCATCACTGGTTCCGCTGGCTCAGGCACAATTTCCCTTTTCGCCTGAACGCCACGAAGGCTCACAACAGCATCGCTACGCCATGCTGGTTGACCTGCGACGCTGTATCGGCTGCCAGGCCTGTACCGTCAGTTGCGCCATTGAAAACCAGACGCCACAGGGCGAATTTCGTACCCTCGTCAACCAGTATCAAGTACAGATTGAAGGCCAGCAAAGCGTTACCAACGTCCTGCTGCCGCGACTGTGCAACCATTGTGATAATCCCCCTTGCGTGCCCGTTTGCCCGGTACAAGCCACTTTCCAACGCGAAGACGGCATTGTGGTGGTCGACAACACACGCTGCGTGGGCTGCGCCTATTGCGTGCAGGCTTGCCCTTATGATGCGCGATTCATCAACCATGAAACGCAAACCGCCGATAAATGTACCTTTTGCGTTCACCGCCTAGAAGCGGGGCTGCTCCCGGCCTGTGTGGAATCCTGTGTCGGCGGCGCGCGCATCATTGGCGATATTAAAGATCCGCACAGCCGCATTTCACAAATGCTGCATGAACACCATGACGCCATCAAAGTCCTGAAGCCGGAAAGCGGTACGTCTCCTCACGTGTTCTACCTGGGACTGGATGAGGCGTTTGTCACCCCATTGATGGGACGAGCTCAACCCGCTCTCTGGCAGGAGGTTTAAATGAACCATTCACTGATTATCGACGAGGTTCTGGCCCATCCCCAGGACGTAAGCTGGTTACCCTGGGCCGTACAATACTTCTTTTTCATCGGCATTGCCGCCTGCGCCGCGCTATTCGCCTGCGTTCTTCACTGGCGCAAAAAAGAAACGGCAGACCTGGAGAATCTGACGCTGTTAATCGCCCTGACCTGCGCGATTACCGCGCCACTGGCGCTGACCGCTGATCTACACCAAACCGCCCGCGTCTGGCATTTCTATGCGTATCCGACGCCATGGTCCTGGATGCCGTGGGGCGCGCTGTTTTTACCGCTGTTTACCGGTTTTTTAGGTCTGTGGTTTCTGGCGCAGCATGTGAAACGGCTAACGCTAAAAAGTTACAGTGTCACAAAATGGTTAGCACTTGGTAGCGCGCTGTCCGCCATCGGATTGCTGGTTTACACCGGCCGTGAAGTGTCGGTGGTACAGGCGCGTCCCATTTGGTTCAGTTACGCCTTTCCGGTTGCGATGTTCCTCAGCGCGCTGCAAACATTTCTTGCCCTGCTTATTGCCACGACAAATAGCAAGGACGCACTACCGCGCAAGCTAGCGTGGGGGCAAATGGTCACGTTGATCGCGCTGGCTATCGTGGTGGCGATCTGGGCGAGTGGTAATACGCTTTCCGGTTCGGCTATCCGTCATTGGCTGGATGTTGCCTCTTCAGCACAACACTACGCTATCGGTTGGGTTGCGCTATGGTTTGTTTCGCTTGCTCTTTGCGGGTTGGTTGTACGTTACCCCTTGTCGCTACCGCTGCGCATATTACTCGCTTTTAGCGCTATGGCGCTGTGCTGGCTAATGCGCTGGACGTTACTCATCCAGGTGCAGACCGTACCGAAATTTAACGCGCAGTTTAATCCCTATACCCTGCCCGGCGGCACCGATGGCTGGCTGGCTATTGTGGGTACCTTCGGCCTGTGGATAGCACTGATTATTATTGTTCGTGAAGCCCTGAACGCGATCGCAAGGAGAATGCAACATGGCTAATTTAACCCGTCGTCAGTGGCTTAAAGTGGGCCTTGCCGTAGGTGGCATGGTGACTTTTGGCCTGAGTTATCGGGATGTGGCAAAGCGCGCGATAGACGGTTTGTTGGACGGAACCTCGGGCAAAATTACCCGTGACCGCATTTTTGCCAACGCGCTAATCCCAGAAGCCAACGCCCGGCCTCACTGGCAGCAAAACCCGCAGCAGGTGATCTCGATGACGCAGTGCTTTGGTTGCTGGACGCAGTGTGGTGTACGGGTTCGCGTTGACACTGAGCAAGGCAAAGTGCTGCGCATTGCGGGCAACCCTTATCATCCGTTGTCGCACGAGCACCATATAGACGCCTCCGTCCCCTTTGCCACGGCAATGGAACAATTGGCCGGGGAGTCAGGTCTTGACGCACGTTCCACCGCCTGCGCCCGTGGCGCAACCTTACTCGAAGGTCTGTACAGCCCGCTACGAATTCTGGAGCCTATGAAGCGCGTCGGTAAACGCGGTGAAGGAAAATGGCAGCGCATCAGCTTCGAACAGCTGATCAAAGAGGTGGTGGAAGGTGGCGATTTGTTTGGTGAAGGCCACGTTGATGGTCTGAGAGCTATCCACGATCCCACTACACCGCTTGATGCGAAACATCCCGGCTTTGGCCCAAAATCCAATCAACTGCTGGTCACCAATACCAGCGATGAAGGACGTGATACCTTTTTACGTCGCTTCGCACTGAACAGTTTCGGCAGTAAAAACTTCGGTGCTCATGGCGCTTACTGCGGCCTGGCCTATCGGGCCGGTTCCGGCGCGTTAATGGGCGATCTGGATAAAAATACCCACGTGAAACCCGACTGGGATAACGTCGAATTCGCGCTGTTTATGGGCACCTCTCCGGCGCAATCCGGCAACCCGTTTAAGCGCCAGGCCCGCCAATTGGCCAGCGCCCGTTTACGTGACGACTTCCGCTATGTTGTGGTGGCGCCAGCCCTGCCATTAACCACGGTGCTGGCTGACGATCGCGGTCACTGGCAGCCCGTACGACCGGGAAGCGACTCCGCGCTGGCTATGGGGATGATAAGCTGGATTATCGATAAACAACGCTATAACGCTGATTATCTCGCCATTCCCGGCGTGCAGGCCATGCAGCAGGCTGGAGAAAAAAGCTGGACTAACGCTACGCATCTGGTGATTACCGATGAAATTCCAACGCTTGCCGGACAGCACCTGACCCTCGCCCATCTGAGTGCAAACGCAGCCCAGGAGCCGGTGGTCGTCAACGAGGCCGGTGAGATTGTCGCCGCCAGCAGTTGCCCGCGCGCTCAGCTGTTTGTTACCCGTGAAGTGACGCTGGCCGACGGGCAGACAGTAACGGTAAAAAGCAGCTTCCAGTGTCTGCGTGAGTCCGCAGAGAAACTGTCGCTAACGCAGTACAGCCAGCAGTGTGGGGTGTCAGAAGCAGACATTGCCGCTCTGGCCGACGCATTCACCCGCCACGGGCGTAAAGCGGCGGTGATCACGCACGGCGGAATGATGGCAGGCAATGGATTTTATAACGCCTGGTCGGTGATGATGCTCAATGCGCTTATTGGTAACCTCAGCCTTGAAGGCGGCGTGTTCGTCGGCGGCGGCAAGTTTAATGGCGCCACCGACGGTCCGCGCTACAACATGGACAGCTTCGCCGGGAAGGTAAAACCGAAAGGGTTAAGCATCGCGCGCAGTAAAACCGCTTATGAGTCTTCGGAAGAATACCGCAATAAGGTGGCTGCCGGGCAATCGCCCTTCCCGGCTAAAGCGCCGTGGTATCCGTTTGTCGCCGGTCAGCTTACCGAACTCCTCGTCTCGGCGCTTGAAGGTTACCCTTATCCGCTGAAAGCCTGGATCTCCAACATGACCAACCCGTTTTACGGCATTGCGGGGTTACGCGGCGTGGCGGAAGAAAAGCTCAAGGATCCTGCTCGTCTGCCGCTGTTTATTGCCATTGACGCCTTTATGAACGAAACCACGGCGCTGGCAGATTACATCGTGCCGGATACCCACAACTTCGAAAGCTGGGGATTCAGCGCTCCGTGGGCGGGCGTGGCCAGCAAAGCCACCACCGCGCGTTGGCCAGTTGTCAGATCGGCGACCAGCCTCACGGCTGACGGTCAACCGGCCTCGATGGAGTCTTTCTGTATCGCAGTGGCAAAGCGCATCGGGCTACCTGGATTCGGCGACAATGCAATTACCGATCCGCAAGGTAATCACTATCCGTTGAACCGTGCGGAAGATTACTACCTGCGTCTCGCGGCCAATATTGCGTTTATGGGCAAAGCTCCGGTTGCTGAGGCACAGCCGGAAGACATAGCGCTGACCGGGGTCCAGCGGATCATGCCTGTGATGACCCAAACGTTGAAAACCGATGAAATCAGCCGAGTGGCGTTTATCTACTCCCGCGGCGGGCGCTTTGCGCCGGACAACAGCGGGCGAGTTGATAACCGCGTCGGCAATGCCTGGGATAAACCGCTCCAAATCTGGAATGCGAACGTCGCCGCGCACCGCCATGCGATTACCGGCGAGCGCTTCAGCGGCTGCCCGGCCTGGTATCCATCACGTCTGTCAGATGGACGTGCGGTCGAGGAGTTGTTCCCGGAACAAGAGTGGCCGTTGAAACTGATTTCCTTTAAATCCAATACCATGTCCAGCGCCACGGCGGTTATCCCACGCCTTCATCATCTGAAGCCGGTTAATCTGGTGGCGCTCAATCCACAGGATGGTCAGCGGTATGGTTTAGCACACGGCGATATCGTGCGTATCACCACCCCCGGTGGTCAGGCGCAAGCGCAGATAAGCCTGCTGCATGGCGTCATGCCGGGTGTCATCGCCATTGAACATGGTTACGGACATAAAGAAATGGGCGCGGCACGGCATACCCTCGACGGTGAGCCGATGGCGTTTGATGAGCAGATTAAGTCGGGGATTAATCTCAACGAGTTGGGTTTTGCGGACCCAACCCGACAGGTAGCCAATACCTGGCTTGACTGGGTGTCGGGTGCGTCGGTGCGTCAGGGGTTGCCAGCGAGAATTGAGCGAGTGTAGCTCTGGTGCCACATGGCAACGCGAACGCGTTTTACCCGGCCTACAGGACATCGTAGGCCGGATAAAGCACTGCCGCCACCCGGCAAAAAGCAGATTAGTTGTTTACCGGGATCACCGCACCTTTATATTTAGTACGGATCCAGTCCTGGATCTCTTTTGAATGCAGGACATCAACCAGCGCTACGATATCCTTTTTCTTCTCGTCGCCACGATGCACGGTAATGATGTTGGCATACGGGTTGTTTTCACCACTTTCAACGGCAATAGGATCTTTCACTGGATCCAGCCCGGCGTCGATGGCGTAGTTGGCGTTAATCACCACCGCATCGCCTTCGTCGTTGTTATACATCTGCGGTAACAGCGCGGCTTCCACGTTTGGCAGGAACTTCAGCTTTTTCGGGTTTTCGACGATATCGCTAATGCGCGCAGTTACTTTATCCACGCCCGGCTTCAGCTTGATCACCCCCTCTTTTTCGAAAATCGACAGAATACGGCCTTCCTCAGATACCGCGTCACGCATGATGACTTTGCCGCCTTCCGGCAGATCTTTAAGTGATTTCACTTTTTTCGAATAGATACCAATCGGCTCAATGTGAATCGCTCCGGCGCTGACGAAGTCATACGTTTTATCGCCTGCATGGTCTTTAATCACGCTGTTCAGGTACGGAATATGCTGGAAGTAGTTGGCGTCAATCTCACGGCCAGCCAGCGCAGTGTTCGGCAGAATGTAATCCTGGAACGGTTTAATCTCCAGATCGATCCCCTGCTTCGCCAGAATCGGTTTGGCCTGTTCAAGGATCTCCGCATGCGGCACGTTAGACGCGCCAACGGTCAGAGTATCAGCCCAGGAGGCAAAGCTCAGGGCGCTTAAGGTTGCTGCGGCGAGTAACGTCAGTGATTTTTTCATGATTATGGTTTCCGTATTTTATTAGCGTTTATCTAACAGAGAGGTGATCACATCGCCGCAAAGCTGGATGATGAAGACAATGAGCAAAATCGTCACCGTCGCCACCAGCGTGACGTCGCTGTGGTTGCGCTGGAATCCTTCCAGATAGGCCAAATTCCCTAAACCACCGGCACCAATTACCCCTGCCATCGCGCTGTAGCTCACCAGCGCAATTAGCGTCACGGTGATCCCGGACACCAGAGCAGGAGATGATTCCGGCAGTAAAACTCGAAAAATAAGTGTGCTCAGTCGTGCGCCCATTGAACGCGTCGCTTCAATAACGCCTTTATCCACTTCACGCAGAGCGATTTCGACCAGACGCGCATAAAACGGCGCGGCCCCCACGATCAGCGCAGGCAACGCGGCATTGGCGCCGAGAATGGTGCCTACCATCGCTTTGGTAAACGGGATCAGCAGCACGATCAAAATGATGAATGGGATCGAACGAAAGATATTCACCACCAGCGAAATAGCACTATATACCGCACGATTAGGGAACAATCCGCCGCGCGCTGTCAGGAACAATGCCAGGCCAAGCGCGATGCCCAGAATAAAGGTCGCCGCCCCCGAAAGAGCTGTCATATACAGCGTTTCCTGGGTTGCCGCTAACAGTTGTTCCCACTTCAGATGGGGAAACAGTTCTTCAGCCATGTTGAATCACCTCGCCTTCAATGTCGCTCTGGCGCAGGTCGGCCAAAATATTGTTCAATTGTTCCTCAGAGGCCACCACGTGCACCCAGAGTTGCCCAAACACGCCATGTGCGGTTTGCGTCATCTTGCCGTGCAAGATGTTGAACGGCAGGCCATAGCGCAGGGTCAATTCCCCAACCACAGGCCGGTGGGTACGTTGCCCGGTAAAGGTTAATTTGATAACCACCCCACCCAACTCGCTTGCCAGTTGCGGATTAAACTCGTCTTCTTCGGTGTACTGGCTCACCTGACGAACAAATTGTCGGGTAATAGGCTGCTGAGGATGGGTAAAGACGCTGAGCACATCACCTTCCTCAACGACCTTGCCGTTTTCCATTACCGCGACGCGGTCGCAGATTTTGCGTACCACGTGCATTTCATGAGTGATCAGCACAATGGTCAATTTGAAACGACGGTTAATATCGAGGAGTAAATCGAGGATCTGATCGGTAGTTTGCGGATCCAGCGCCGAGGTGGCTTCGTCACACAGCAGGACATCTGGATTGTTCGCCAGCGCGCGAGCAATTCCTACACGCTGTTTTTGCCCACCGCTGAGCTGGGAAGGATACGCATTTTCACGACCGCTCAGCCCAACCAGCGTAATCAGTTCAGCAACCCGCGCTTTGATGGACGCTTTGGACGCACCGGCGATTTGCATAGAGAACGCAATGTTTTCGCTAACGGTCCGCGACCACAGCAAATTGAAGTGTTGAAACACCATGCTGATTTTCAGTCGCGCCTGGCGTAACGATTCCCCACTGGCGGCCGAGATATCGTGGCCGTTAATCGTCACGCTGCCGGAGGTTGGTTTTTCGAGACCATTGAGCAAACGAATTAAGGTGCTTTTACCTGCCCCGCTGTAACCAATAATGCCGTAAATCTGCCCCTGTTCAACCGTCAGGTTGACGTTATCGACAGCGGTGATGGCAAGCCTGCCTGGCGTAAACACTTTCGAAATATTTTTCAGGACAATCATGTCGTTTGGGTATCCGCTGCTGCTTATTGTTCTTCTGCTAGCGCTTTTGGCTGTTTAGCAGTATGGATGTCCAAACGAGTGTAATCAGTGGAATTGGCTTTTAAAATGAATTAAAACGCATTTGATATAACTTTTAGAAATATAGTACTGCATCGACGTCAACGGCATAAAACGTAGTCATCGAGATGTTAAATGCAGTTTGTTGCGCAACTAATCGCAACGCCCGATAACCTCTTTATCCATACCGATGAACAAATTAATGAATAATTTTTGTAAAACTGCACAGAAGTGTTTTGAAACGCTGTTTCCATTTTCCTTTTTGATAATTTTCAGCGTATAATGCGCGCCAATTGTCTCTTGAATGGTTTCAGCACATTGACCTGTAAAACTCAACGACTACAGAACTCACCATCCCGTTGGGCTGAAACACAAGCACACATTCCTCTGCACGCTTTTTCGATGTCACCTATCCTTAGAGCGAGGCATCACAACTTTCGTAACTCAGGTTTAGCTTCCCATCCGTGCGCGATGGGAGCCAGATTTCCATATCCTTCTCAACTTAAAGACTAAGACTGTCATGAAAAAGACGAAAATTGTTTGCACCATCGGTCCGAAAACCGAATCCGAAGAGATGTTAACCAAAATGCTGGACGCGGGCATGAACGTCATGCGTCTGAACTTCTCCCACGGCGACTACGCAGAACACGGTCAGCGCATCAAGAACTTGCGCAACGTCATGAGCAAAACCGGCAAGAAAGCCGCAATCCTGCTCGACACCAAAGGTCCGGAAATCCGTACCATCAAACTGGAAGGCGGTAACGACGTTTCCCTGAAAGCGGGCCAGACCTTCACCTTCACCACCGACAAATCTGTCGTAGGCAACAACGAAATCGTTGCTGTAACTTACGAAGGCTTCACTAAAGATCTGTCCGTCGGCAACACCGTTCTGGTTGATGATGGTCTGATCGGCATGGAAGTTACCGCTATCGAAGGTAACAAAGTTATCTGTAAAGTGCTGAACAACGGCGACCTGGGCGAAAACAAAGGCGTTAACCTGCCGGGCGTTTCCATCGCGCTGCCAGCACTGGCTGAAAAAGACAAACAAGACCTGATCTTCGGTTGCGAGCAAGGCGTTGACTTCGTTGCAGCGTCCTTTATCCGTAAACGTTCTGATGTCGTTGAAATCCGTGAGCACCTGAAAGCGCACGGCGGCGAAAACATCCAGATCATCTCCAAAATCGAAAACCAGGAAGGCCTGAACAACTTCGACGAAATCCTCGAAGCGTCTGACGGCATCATGGTTGCGCGTGGCGATATGGGCGTTGAGATCCCGGTTGAAGAAGTTATCTTCGCGCAGAAGATGATCATCGAAAAATGTATCCGTGCACGTAAAGTCGTTATCACTGCGACCCAGATGCTGGACTCCATGATCAAAAACCCGCGTCCGACCCGCGCTGAAGCCGGTGACGTAGCGAACGCCATCCTCGACGGTACCGACGCAGTAATGCTGTCTGGCGAGTCTGCAAAAGGTAAATACCCGCTGGAAGCCGTTACCATCATGGCGACCATCTGTGAGCGTACTGACCGTGTGATGACCAGCCGTCTGGACTTCAACAACGACAGCCGCAAACTGCGCATCACCGAAGCCGTTTGCCGTGGCGCGGTTGAAACTGCTGAAAAACTGGACGCGCCGCTGATCGTCGTCGCAACCCAGGGTGGTAAATCCGCTCGCGCAGTACGTAAATACTTCCCGGATGCCACCATCCTGGCGCTGACCACCAACGAAACTACCGCGCGTCAGCTGGTGCTGAGCAAAGGCGTTGTTGCACAGGTGGTTAAAGAAATCAGCTCTACCGATGATTTCTATCGTCTGGGTAAAGAAGTCGCTCTGGAAAGCGGTCTGGCTCAAAAAGGTGACGTTGTGGTTATGGTTTCTGGTGCACTGGTTCCGAGCGGCACCACCAACACCGCATCCGTTCACGTGCTGTAATAATTCCATCGCGAATTAATTTGCTTAAAAAAGCGCCCTGGTGGCGCTTTTTTTATTTTATCGATAGCCACAATTAATAAAAAATCAAATCGGATTTCACTATCTAATCCGTGATTATCTAAGATGAATCCGATGGAAGCTTTCTGTTTTCACTCGGGTTTTTAGCCGTTTTTGCACAATTCGATGCTTCTTTGAGCGAACGATCAAAAATAAGTGCATTCCCATCAAAAAAATATTCTCAACATAAAAAAGTTTGTGTAATACTTGTAACGCTACATGGAGATTAACTCAATCTAGAGGGTATTAATAATGAATCGTACTAAACTGGTACTGGGCGCGGTAATCCTGGGTTCTACTCTGCTGGCAGGTTGCTCCAGCAACGCTAAAATCGATCAGCTGTCTTCTGACGTTCAGACTCTGAACGCTAAAGTTGACCAGCTGAGCAACGACGTGAACGCAATGCGTTCCGACGTTCAGGCTGCTAAAGATGACGCAGCTCGCGCTAACCAGCGTCTGGACAACGCAGCTACTAAATACCGCAAGTAATAGTATCTGTGTAATAAAAATGGCGCACATTGTGCGCCATTTTTTTTGCTCTGAATTCCCCTTCCCTGTTATTGCGTAGCGCGCACCTCAGCATCTCCTCCCGGCACGCCATTTTGCGCAGACTTCACTTCTGGCCCATTGCTCGCGACCGATGCTTGCCCGGCAGTGACGGTGACCGGATAACCTGCGCGACGATACAACGCCCTTTCCACCAGACTGTTATCCACCGCTTTATTGTCTTTAAACTGGGTAAAACCGGCTGGCAGCACATACGGCATGGTCTGGACGTTTTGCTCCTCTTCCGGCGACAGCGGTCGATGCACTTCGACATACCTCATGCCGTTCGGCTCAATCGAATATTTTATCGGCTCATTAATCACCCTGACCGGCGTGCCTGTGCGGACCTGAGCAAACAGTGTTTTAATGTCCGGCGCGTTCATGCGAATACAACCAGAACTCACACGCAGGCCTACGCTGTCCGGCGCGCTGGTGCCATGGATCAGATACTCACCGTTTCCATGCGCCAGACGCAGTGCAAAGCGTCCTAACGGGTTATTTGGCCCGGCAGGTACAACAGGCGGTAATGTGATGCCGCGCTCCAGAGAGCGTTTACGGATGCCTGGTGTAGGGGTCCAGGTAGGATTCGGGATTTTCTGCCCAACCCGGGTTTCCATTACCGGCGTTTCCAGCCCCTGCAAACCGATACCAATTGGGAATACCTGAACAATATTCTCTCCTGGCGGGAAGTAATACAGACGCAGTTCCGCCAGATTCACAATAATGCCTTCGCGTGGTGCATCCGGCAGCAGTAATTGTGAGGGAATAGTAATCAGGGTTCCGGGTTTAGGTACGGGGGCAATAGTATTGTTGGCTTCAAGGATCAGCATGGCAGCGGTATCAAACTTACGGGCTATCGCCTGTAGGTTTTTATCGCCTTCCTGCACGGTGTAGGTTTGGTTTTGCCCAACAAGGCGGCTGTTCGCCTGGGGCAAAGGATAATCGACCGCCCATGCGGCCTGAATAGCGCTGTAAGCGCCGATTAGCATTAACGTAATAACAGACGCGCGTTTCATACTCACTCACCCCCCTGGCGTTCTTGCCGGACGGCGGCGAGCGCCCAATCCGGCTTACGAGTCACTGCGTTGCCTTACACGAACGCTTTCAAGTCGGTCTGAAAGTTAACGTGTTTTATCAGTTTAGCTAAGAGTTGCGGCTTTGGCGCGAATAGCCCGAATCATCGCCTCCAGCCCTTGTGAACGAGACGGTGTGAGGTGCTGTGCGAGCGCCATTTTTTCAAACCACGGACGCACATCAAAATTCACAATATCCTGGGCCGTCATGCGATCATACAAAATGAATACCACGGCAATAAGTCCTTTCACAATTGCCGCATCACTGTCGCCCTGTAATTCAATAATCCCTTCGCCATTCTGGTTCATAACAATCCATACCTGACTTTGACATCCCTGGATGCTATTTTCCGGGCAGCGTAAGTCGTCGTTTAATTCCGGCAAACGCTGACCCAGTTCAATAATGTACAGGTATTTCTCTTCCCAATTAGCGCAACGCAGAAAATTACGCAACAACTTTTCTTTATCCGGTAGCGCAGCCATAACGCCTCCCTGTTAGCCCAGTAAATGATGAATACGCTTGAGGCCCGTTACCAGGCGATCCACTTCTTCATGGGTGTTGTACATTGCAATCGACGCCCGACACATAGCAGGAACGTTATAGTAGGCCATCAGCGGCATAGCGCAGTGATGCCCCGTCCGCACGGCTATTCCATAGTTATCAAGAAAACTGCCGACGTCAAAGGCGTGATGTTTACCAAGGTTAAATGCAATCACACCCAGGCGGTTATCCGGTCCGTAGAGTGTCAAATCCGGCACATCCGCCAGCTGCTCCAACGCATAGCGCATCATGAACTGTTCATATTCGCTGATTTCAGTAAGCCCCAGTGCTGAAACATACTCAATAGCCGCGCCGAGTCCGATAATACCTCCGGTGTTTGGCGTTCCGGCTTCAAAACGCCAGGGGGCTTTAGCCCACGTTGTTCCCTGACTCAAACTCACCGTCGCAATCATTGAACCACCGCCTTCCCAAGGTGGCATCTCCTGCAACAGCGACTCTCTGGCATACAGAACGCCAATACCGGTTGGTCCATAAAGTTTATGCCCGGAGAAAACATAAAAATCGCAATCCAGTGCCTGGACATCCACCTGATGATGCATCACCGCCTGCGCGCCATCCACCAACACTTTTGCGCCGTATTGATGCGCCAGCTCAATCATTTCCGATAACGGGTTCTCGGTACCCAACACGTTAGAAACGTGGGTAATCGCCAGCAGTTGCGTACGATCGTCAAACAGCGTCGGCAGCGTCTCCAACTGCAACGTACCATCGGCATTGAGCGGAATAACGCGCAGCTCTGCCCCTACGCGGGCACACAGCATCTGCCAGGGCACAATATTGGCGTGGTGCTCCATTTCGCTGATGATAATGTTATCGCCCGCTCGCACATTGCTGCTGCCCCAGCTGTTCGCCACCAGATTGATGCCTTCCGTCGTACCACGAACAAACACCAGCTCTTCCGCTGAGCGGGCGTTAATAAACAACGAGGCAAGCTTGCGCACATTTTCCATTTTTTCCGTGGCCTGGGCGCTCAGCGTATGAATACCGCGGTGGACCGCCGCATAGCCGTGACGATAAAACTCGGCCTCGGCATCAATCACCTGATTGGGTTTTTGCGCGCTGGCAGCACTGTCCAGATACGCCAACGGTAAACCGTTCACTTCACGCGTCAGGACCGGAAAGTCTGCCCGTACTTTTTCAATGGGAAATGTCATGCTGCGCCTCCCGGCAAGCGTTGGGCGATCCGCGCCAGTACCTGTTGTTTCAGCGTTTCATCGCCCAGGGCTTCCGTCAGCTCAGCGGCAAACGCATAGAGAATCATGTGTTGAGCATCCTGCTGGCCGATCCCTCGCGAACGCAGATAGAACATCTGCTCGTCGTCGATCCGTCCTACCGTCGCCCCGTGGCTGCATTTCACATCGTCGGCGTAGATTTCGAGCTGTGGCTTGGTATCCACCTCCGCCAGCTTTCCGAGCAACAAATTATTGTTGGTCATCTGACCGTCGGTTTTGATGGCGTGCTGGGCGACGTTGATCAGACCATTGAAGACCGCTCGTCCCTTATCGCTGACAATCGTTTTATGCAGCTGGCGACTGTTGCAATACCCTTTGTTGTGCTCAAGCCAGGTCCGTGTATCACAGACTTCATTTTTCACCGGCATCGCCAGACTGTTCAGCCGAAGCGTGGTGTTTTCACCGTTAAGCTGCGTACTGGTGTTATGGCGCAATACCGCATCACCAAGCAAGAAGCTGTGGCTAACGGCAGTAGCATCCGCGCCCAATTGAATGTCATTATGCGCGAAATGGTGACTAAACGGATTTTCGAACGCCAGTTTGATATGGCGCAAATGGGCGTTTGCCGCGACGTTCATCGTTAAGCGTGCGCCGGTGAAATGGCGACGCTCGCTGAGGCTGGCATAGTGTTCAATAACGGTGGCTTCTGCGCCTTCCGCTAGCTCCAGATGGTGGCGATAGTGCGCCGTATTCACCTCATCGCCCGCCAGCCCCTGGGTTATGTGCAGCAGCAGCAGCGGTTTCGCGGGGCGCTGGTTACGCTTCACCTGAATGTGCGTTACGCTACGGGACAGGCTTTCGGTAAGGTGCAAAAACACTTCCGGTTGGATAGCCGCTGGCAGCGCCTGGCGCGCATCGTCAATGGTAATGTCAAAACCGCTACCGTCTGTGCTGTCGCTGAGCGTCGGAGAGAATTGCCCGTCAACAAACACCAGTCGTACAGCATCAATTGTCGGCGACAACGCTGCACATTGGGCTGACGTTATCTCAGCGACATGACTGACAAACTGGCTGTTGGTTAATCCCTCCAGCGGCGTGTATTTCCAGTCCTCATGCTTCCGCGTTGGCAGCCCCAGACGCAGCATCTGTTGCAAGTGCTGCTGCGCATGGTGTGAGCGTGTCTCCCCTTGCGTCTCAAACAGATGGTGCCACTGTTGCAGCACGTTACTGCTGTTCGCTAAGCCAGCCATAACCTTGCTCCTCCAGTTGTTTGACCAGCGTAAAATCACCGGACTTCACAATTCGCCCCTGGTAGAGAACGTGAACAAAATCGGGTTTGATATAGTCCAGGATGCGCTGATAGTGAGTGACGATAATGAATGAGCGTTTCCCGTCACGCAGCGAGTTCACGCCATCCGCAACGATTTTCAGCGCATCAATATCCAGCCCGGAGTCTGACTCATCAAGAATGCACAACTGAGGCTCCAGCACGGCCATTTGCAGAATGTCATTACGTTTTTTCTCACCGCCGGAGAAACCGACGTTTACCGAGCGCGTGAGCAAATCTTCCGGCATCTTCAGCAGCGCTATTTTCTCTTCCATCAGATCCTGGAAGTCGAATCGATCCAGCGACTCTTCGCCACGGTAACTTCGCACCGCATTCAGCGCCGTTTGCAGGAAAAACTGGTTACTGACGCCAGGGATTTCCACCGGATACTGGAATGCCATGAAGATCCCTTCACCGGCCCGGTCTTCCGGCGACAGTTCCAGTAAATCTTTGCCGTTGAACTCTACCGTCCCGCCAGTGACGTCGTAGTCTTCCCGCCCAGCGAGAGTTGCAGAAAGCGTACTTTTCCCCGAACCGTTTGGTCCCATAATGGCGTGAACTTCTCCGGGGCGAACCTCAAGGCTCAACCCACGCAGGATCGCCTTATCTTCCACACTGACCTGTAAATCTTTGATGCTTAACATGTGCTTTCCTTAAAATTTAACCGACGCTGTGCTCAAGACTTATGGCGAGAAGTTTTTGCGCTTCCACGGCAAACTCCAGTGGCAGTTCAGAGAACACGTCTTTACAGAAACCATTCACGATCATCGAAATGGCATCCTCTTCACTGATGCCGCGCTGCAGGCAGTAAAACAACTGGTCTTCACCAATACGCGACGTGGTGGCTTCATGTTCAAGCTGGGCGCTATTGTTACGACACTCCACATACGGGAAGGTGTGTGCCCCACAATCCGCACCGATCAACATCGAGTCGCATTGGGTATAGTTGCGGGCGTTAGTAGCAGTCGGCATGATTTTCACTAAGCCGCGATAACTGTTCTGGCTGTGTCCGGCGGAGATCCCTTTCGAGATAATGGTCGATTTGGTGTTTTTGCCAATGTGGATCATTTTGGTGCCGGTATCGGCCTGCTGATGTCCACTGGTCAGCGCGACGGAGTAGAATTCGCCGATCGAGTTGTCGCCACGCAAAATGCAGCTTGGGTATTTCCAGGTAATGGCCGAGCCGGTTTCCGACTGCGTCCACGACATTTTGCTGTTTTCGCCTTCGCAGAGTGCGCGTTTGGTGACGAAATTCAAAATACCGCCCGTATTGCCATCGCCGGGAAACCAGTTTTGCACCGTGGAGTATTTCACTTCGGCATCTTTGTGGATGATGACTTCCACCACCGCCGCGTGTAGTTGGTAACTGTCGCGCACCGGGGCTGAACAGCCTTCGATATAGCTGACGTAGCTGCCCTCATCCGCAACCAGAATGGTGCGTTCAAACTGCCCGGTTTTTTCCGCATTGATACGGAAATAGGTCGACAGCTCCATTGGGCAACGTACGCCTTTCGGTACATAAATAAACGTGCCGTCAGATGCCACCGCCGCATTCAGCGCGGCAAAGAAATTGTCATTGCCGGGGACAACCGTGCCCAGGTACTGTTTTACCAGCTCAGGATGATCGTGAATGGCCTCACCGAACGAACAGAAAATAATGCCCTGTTCCGCCAGTTTGTCGCGATAGGTGGTCGCTACCGATACCGAGTCGAAAATGGCATCAACCGCAACTTCTTTGCCTTCACGTACCGGCACGCCAAGCTGTTCGAATGCGTCCTCAACCTCTTTGCTTAAAAATGCATTCGCGCCCGTTTGCTGTACCGCTCCCGGTTCGGACGCACAGGTTTCATCGCAGTTACCGCAGGAAGGTGCGGAGTAATAGCTGTACTCCTGATAATTCAGTTTGTCGTAATGCGCTTTAAGCCAGTGTGGTTCTTCCATGGTCAGCCACGCTTTAAAGGCATTCAGGCGAAATTCCAGCATCCAGTCGGGTTCATTTCGTTTTGCCGAAATCGCGCGCACGACATCTTCATTGATCCCTTTTGCCAGCTCATCGGTTTGCAGTTGGGTGAAGAAGCCCTCTTTGTAATTAAGGTGCCCGCCAGCCCAGGTGTTGACATCGTCAGTTGCTTCAGTATTACGAGACATAGTACCGCCTATACCCCAAAACTTTCGCCACAGCCGCATTCGTTCTGGGCTTTCGGGTTATGAAATTTAAATAACTGGTTTAATCCTTCGCGAACGAAATCGACTTCTGTGCCGTCAATGAACGGCATCGCCTGCAACGGCACATAAAGTCTGGCGCCCTCCGTTTCAAACAGCAGATCGTCTTTTTCGGGTTGGCGGACGGTATCCAGCACGTAACCGAATCCCGCGCACCCTGTTTGCTTCACGCCTAAACGCACACCCAACATGTCAGGTTGCTTTGCCACCAGTTCACGGATATGCGCCGCAGCCGCTGGCGTTAACGTCAGCCCACGCCAGGCAAAATCGTCCGGGTTAAATGTTCCTGAATGCAATTCCATAGAGTTACCTCGAGTCACTAGCTTTTAAGCTATAACACCATGTTAGTGATAATGATTATCACTTCAACCCCTCAACAGCAGGGGCATTCGGGTTAATCGCCCTTTTTGACTACTTTTACTAAGCATAGACCCTGCAGCGAGGGTTTACAGGGATGGATTATTTTGTTCAATGCATTGATTAATAATGGATTATGAAAATCCAATCGTTCAGTCAGGTCAAATGACAAAAGATGTATAGAAAATGTCTATTTAAGGGATAGGTGGGGATGAAGGTAGGGAAAAACAATTCAAATAATAAACAAACAACAAAAAACCCTTAAGTCTGCTTGTTGGCAGGCTTAAGGGTTCCGGCCCCATCCGGCGCTTATCTCCGGCACTCATATTGGCTTAGCTCTTGAAGGGGCGATAAGAAGAATCTCATACACCGATTAGTTTTTTTTAACACTAATTGCGGTTTGACTCTTTTATAAACGCGTTCAATCACATATTTAACGCTGTGCCTCACTGAGCGTGTCCAGCAGCAGGCGTAGCCCTGCGGGTTGATGTTCACGCGAAAGGTATAAACCATAAATCGGCAGGCACTTAGGTTGAAGTTCTGGCAGTAATCGAATTAGCTTTCCCTGCTCCAGCCCTTCCTGCGCCTCCAGCTCTGGCACCAACGCGATCCCCATTCCGGCCACCGCCGACTCGCAGAGCAGCGAAGAGATCCCTGCACTCAAATTCCCTTTGATTGCAACGGAGACAGGCTGCCCCTGAGGATCCAAAAAATGCCAGGATTGTCCGGCAAAACCGCTGTAGTACAGGCAATTGTGCCGTGTGAGATCGTCGATTGTCTCAGGCGTGCCATGTTGATGCAGATAATCTGCAGACGCGCAAAGAACCGATTTACAGTCGCCCAACCGACGGGCAATAGTCCCTGGCTCTGGATTATCCGTTATGCGGATCGCCACATCGATGCGTTCCCCCACAAGGCTTACCGGTTGATTATTGATCTCCACCTCAATACGTAATTGCGGATATTGCGCCATAAACGTCGGCAGAACCGGAGCAAGAATATGCATCGCGGTAAAATGGGCGCAGGCTACACGTAGCGTGCCGGAGGGAATTTGCGCGGCACTGGCGGCACCAATATCCAGCGAAAGTTGCGCCAGAGAACGTGTTTTCACTAATGCCTCTTCACCCGCTGGCGTGATCGTCAAGCGACGCGATGAGCGATGGATAAGCCTTGCGCCTGCCCATTTTTCCATCTCGTCGAGATAACGACTGACCATCGGACGGGAAAGCCCCAACGCACGCGCGGCTGCGCTCAGGCTACCCAAATCACAGATATGGTTGAATACCGTTGCCGCCATCACTCTGTCCATTGTTCCCATCCGATCGTTTTATGAAACTCAGCATGTCCTAATGAGGGAATTCTAACAGATCCGAATATCCTTAAAATACGGGAACTATCAAAAGACAATTTCCTGCACAAGGTTACCTGGTATGAAAGTTAAAACTCTGGCCCTGCTGTTACCTCTGTTTGCGTCTTCAGCTTTCGCCGCGCCGCTACAGCTGGACGTCTATAATCCACAGGATAAGGCTATTTTCCCGGTTTCTTCGACGCTGGTGTCTGGCCCAAAAGAGGCGATTTTGTTTGACGCCCAGTTCAGTACCAAAGATGGTGAACAACTGGTGCAAATGATTCGCGCCAGCGGTAAAACGCTGAAGGCTATTGTGATCACCTCCGGCGATCCAGATTTCTATTTTGGTCTGGAGCCCATCGTTAAGGCCTTCCCACAGGTAAAAGTCCTGACAACGCCGCAGGTGGTAGACCATATCCGCGCCACCAAAGAGGCCAAGCTGCAGTTCTGGGGCCCGCAAATGAAGTACGGCGCGCCAACATCGCTTACCGTTCCGCAGGCAACTACGCAAACGCAGTTCACGGTTGATGGCGAAACGCTGGAACTGCGTCACACCAACGATTATGCAGCGTATATCTGGATCCCGGCGAATCGAGCCATTATTGGCGGCACAGGCGTGGCTTCAGGTATTCACGTCTGGACGGCGGATACACAGTCTGAACAACAACGTAGTGCATGGCGTAGCGTACTGAGCGAAATGCAGAGCTTACAGCCCACTCAGGTGGTCCCGGGTCATTACATTGGCGACCGCCCAACCGGTGATAAAGCTATTCGCTTCACCCAGGACTATTTGCTGTCGTTTGAGCAGGCGCTAGGGGCGAAAAAAGGATCGGGTTATGTGATTAAAACCATGACGGCAGCATGGCCAGGCCTTGCAGACGTAAGCTCGCTGGAACTAAGTGCAAAAGTTAACAGCGGCGAGATGAAGTGGTAATGAAGATTTAAGGCAAAAAATAACCCCGAACGCGTGTCGGGGTTTCGTTACGATAAGCATACCGGAATCAATGAACGCCCATGCGCCAGGCAAAATAGATCTCTTCTTTCAGTTCAGTGGAAGAGAGCGTCAACAGATCTGCAAACTCCAGCTCAAGCTGTTTCAGCCTTTTCAGGTACTGAGCCGGTGAAAGATCGGTTTTATCACGACGTAAAAATTCTATTGCCAGTTGGGCAGGGTCTAATTGGGTAGACATATCATCCTCGCTTGTGTTCAAAACCTGCACAGTATAACACCATTCCCTGTGCAGATAATGACCAAAAGCAATATGCATCACAAAATTGCGGTCGTCAGACGCGACGTGCAGCACAATCGACCCTGCTCATCGAAGATTTCTATTTGCCACACCTGGTGACGAGAACCTGTATGTAACGCGCGACATACACCCCTGACGAGCCCTTCCCGTGCAGAACGGATATGGTTGGCGTTGATCTCCAGGCCCACCACTTTCTGCTCACCCTGAGTACACAAGTAGCCAGCTACCGAACCAATGCTTTCCGCCAGCACCACGGATGCGCCGCCGTGCAACAACCCAAAGGGTTGTTTGGTGCGATGGTCCACTGGCATCGTAGCTTCCAGCGTATCGTCGCCAATGTGCACAAAACGAATATCGAGCAACCCAACCATATTTCCTTCACCCATGGCATTGAGCGCCTCGAGTGTGACTTCACGTTTCCAGATCATCCTATAATCTCCAGCAGTGCCTGTAATGGGTGGCGAACGCCCGTACCTTCAACGCGTTTAACCTGGCTGCGACAGGAGTACCCTGTAGCCAGACAACGGTTACGTGGCAATCGTTGCATTGCCTGGTGCCATGATAACTCATAGATCCCCAATGAGTTTTGGTGATTCTTCACTTCGTGACCGTAAGTGCCAGCCATACCACAGCACCCCACGCTGACGTTCTCCAGCTTTGCGCCAAAGCGAGCAAAAATAGCCGCCCATTGTGCAGGCGCGCCCGGTAAAGCCGTCACTTCGGTACAGTGGCCAAAGAAGTACCACGGTTCACCGCCAACAGCGACTGACTGCTGTGTTTCCACAGCTTTTGATAACCATTCGTTGGCCAGCAGCACATGGAAATCACCCCGCTGTTCTCCCAGCACCAGCTTGTATTCATCGCGATAACAAAGCACCAGCGCCGGATCAACACCCACCATCGGAATATTCAGCTTCGCTACCCGGTTAAGAAACTCGGATGTCTTTTTCGCCGTTTTGGCAAAACGGTTTAAAAAGCCTTTAATGTGCTGCGCCTTGCCATTTGGCGAAAACGGCAGCAGTACCGGCTGCATACCCAGTTTTTCTACCAGACGTATAAAATCAGCGACCACCTGCGCATCGTAATAGCTGGTGAAAGGGTCTTGTACCACCAGCACCGTACGGGCTTTTTGCTCGAGGCTGAGTAATTCGAGCTGTTCCAGCGTCATATTGGCAGAACGATGCCCCACCAGTTGGCGTTGCAGCGACGGCGCAGACAATAGCGGTAAATCAACCATTCCAATGTGCTTTTTAGCCAGATTTCGCACCAGCGGCTGATTGATGAAGAAGTTAAACGTTTTAGGCGCCCGCGCCATTAGCGGTGCATAGCTCTCAACGGTCGCCACCATATGATCGCGCAACGGGCGCAGATAACGCGTGTGGTACAGTTGCAGGAAGCGTGAGCGGAACTCCGGCACATCAATTTTAATCGGACATTGTGTGGAACAGGCTTTACACGCCAGGCAACCTGACATCGCCTCTTTTACTTCGTGCGAGAAATCGTATTCGCCCTTGCGTGCATGCCAGCTGTTGCGGGTACGGGTAATCAGCGTGCGTAAACTGGCGCGTTTCTCCGGTAGCTCTTTTTCCAGTTGCACAGGATCGATCCCGCGATCGGCCAACAGACGCAGCCATTCACGTACCAGCGTAGCTCGCCCTTTCGGAGAATGGATACGGTTAAGGCTGATTTTCATCGACGGACACATGGGGCTTTTCGCATCGAAGTTAAAGCATAACCCGTTGCCATTACACTCCATTGCCCCACGCCACTCCTGGCGTACGGCCAGCGGGATTTGACGGTCATACGTTCCGCGTTTCACCGCGTCCACTTTCATCATCGGCGCATCAACGTCTTCCGGTGGACAGATTTTGCCGGGGTTGAGCCGGTTTTGCGGATCAAACACCGATTTCACTTTGCGCAGTTCACGATACAGTTCATCACCGAAAAACGCCGGACTGTATTCCGCACGAAAACCTTTCCCGTGCTCACCCCACAACAAACCGCCATATTTTGCCGTCAGCGCGACGACATCATCAGAAATGCGTTTCATCAGCACTTCCTGCTGCGGGTCGCACATATCTAAAGCCGGCCTGACGTGCAGCACGCCAGCATCCACGTGGCCGAACATGCCGTAACTCAGACCATGGCTGTCGAGCAGCGCGCGAAACTCGGCAATATAGTCAGCCAGATGCTCCGGAGGAACGCAGGTATCCTCGGCGAACGGAATTGGCTTCGCGGAACCTTTTGCATTGCCCAGCAGACCGACAGCCTTTTTGCGCATGGCGTAAATTCGTTCGACGCCCGCCAGTTCGGTACATAGCTGCCAGCCAATAACGCCCGCTTCCTGGCGAGCGATTAACCCATCCAGGCGTTCGCAGAGTGCGCTGACCTGCGAATTAATCAAGGTTTCGTCGTCACCGGCAAACTCGACAATATTCAGGCCCAGCATCTCTTTATCCGCGACATCGGTAATCAGTTCGCTTACCGAGTGCCAGACGATGTCTTCACGCGCCAGATTGAGTACTTTGGAGTCGACGGTTTCTACCGACAATGCGCGCGCTTCCACCATCACCGGCGCGTTACGCAACGCCGAATCAAACGAATCGTACTTAACGTTAACCAACTGTCTGACTTTGGGCAGGGGCGTGATATCAAGGCGGGCTTCGGTAATAAACGCCAGCGTACCTTCAGAGCCGGTAAGAATGCGGGTTAAATCAAATTCGGTCATCTCATCGTTAAAGACGTGCCGCAGATCGTAACCCGTCAGGAAGCGATTAAGTTTCGGGAATTTATCCATGATCAGCTGTCGGTTATCACGACAACGCTCATAAACGGTCTTATAGATACGGCCAATCGTGGTATTGCTTTTACCCAGCATTTCGGCAAGCTCGACCGGCATGGGCTGGGTATCCAGAATATCACCGCCCATCAGCACCGCACGGATGCCCAACACATGATCGGAAGTTTTACCGTAAACCAACGATCCTTGCCCGGACGCATCGGTGTTGATCATCCCGCCGAGCGTTGCCCGGTTACTGGTGGATAACTCCGGGGCAAAGAAATAGCCATATGGCTTCAGAAACTGGTTGAGCTGGTCTTTTATCACCCCGGCTTCTACCCGCACCCAACCTTCTTGCGGGTTGATTTCAATAATGCGGCTCATATAGCGGGACATATCAACAATAATGCCCTGGTTCAGCGCCTGACCGTTAGTCCCGGTGCCGCCGCCGCGCGGGGTAAAAATCAACGACGAGAATAGCGGTTCTGCCGCCAGACGGGCGATTAGCGCCACATCTGCGGTTGAACGAGGGAAAACGACAGCATCAGGAAGCAGCTGATAAATACTGTTATCCGTCGACATTGTCAGACGATCGGCATAGCTCGTTGCCGTATCACCCGTGAATCCTTGCTGCTCCAGCGCCTGCAAAAAATTGAGCACCAGTTGAACGACACCTGGCGCCTGAGAAATTTGTGGAATCATTATAGTGACCCTTTCCTGCGGTCTGTGTTGTGAATTTAATCGTTTGCGTGTTGCTTTGTTTGTTGTATCACATTTTTTTCTAATACGCTCAGCAGATTTACAGGCAGAATCCGCCTGTTCAAAACCGCTGAAATTGCTCATCATTATAGAGTGTGATTAACGTGTTCACGTCGCGTCAACGTTCTGGCGCAAAGACAAAGGTGAAAAGTATTTATGGTAAATTTCCGTCAGCCCAGGGATATTGCACAAGTGCTGCTATCGGTGCTGTTTTTAGCCATCCTGATTGTGGCCTGTCTCTGGATTGTTCAGCCCTTTATCCTCGGTTTTGCCTGGGCAGGTACGATTGTCATTGCGACCTGGCCTATCCTGCTACGCTTACAAAAATTGCTCTGGGGACGTCGTTCACTTGCCGTACTGGTGATGACACTGTTGTTAGTGCTGTTGTTCATCATCCCTATCGCGCTGCTGGTTAACAGTATCGTCGATGGCAGCGGGCCGCTGATCCATGCCGTAACCGCAGGTGATATGACGCTACCGGATCTGGCTTGGTTGAACAGCATTCCACTGGTGGGTGCCAAAATGTATGGCGCATGGCACAGTTTACTGGATATGGGCGGTTCGGCCATTATGGCCAAGGTTCGTCCTTATATCGGTACCACCACCACCTGGTTTGTCGGTCAGGCCGCGCATATCGGCCGCTTTATGATGCACTGTGGTCTGATGCTGCTGTTCAGCGCCCTGTTGTACTGGCGCGGTGAACAGGTCGCATTAGGTATTCGTCACTTCGCTTGCCGTCTTGCCTCAAAACGTGGCGATGCAGCCATTCTGCTGGCCGCGCAAGCCATTCGCGCCGTCGCATTAGGCGTTGTGGTCACCGCTCTGGTGCAGGCAGTGCTCGGGGGAATTGGTCTTGCGGTAACCGGCGTGCCTTACGCCACGCTGCTGGCGGTATTGATGATCCTGTCTTGTCTGGTGCAACTGGGGCCGTTGCCGGTGCTGATTCCGGCCATTATCTGGCTGTACTGGACGGGTGATTCAACCTGGGGCACGGTTCTGCTGGTCTGGAGCGGCGTAGTCGGAACGCTGGATAACGTTATTCGACCGATGCTGATTCGTATGGGTGCCGATTTGCCACTGATCCTGATTCTCTCCGGGGTCATCGGCGGACTGATTGCCTTCGGCATGATTGGTCTGTTTATCGGTCCAGTAGTGCTGGCCGTTTCCTGGCGTCTGTTCTCCGCCTGGGTAAACGAAGCCCCTGCGCCAGGTACCAATCCGGATGAAATCCTCGAAGAAATTGCTGAAATCGAACGCAATAAGTAATCCAACATCAGGCGGCAGCGCCGCCTGATTGTTTAACAATACTAATCAATCCTCCCTCTTTCGGGATTAGACCCAACCTCGCCCTTCTTTAAATAATCATTTGTGTCGCAAATTCTTTACAGTTTTTAAACTATTGAGATGAATCTGATCGACGTAAAAAATCACTATGCCTACTATTAGCCCATGGCTTTAGATCAACACATTGATTTATAAGCATGGAAATCCCCTGAGTGAAACAACGAATTGCTGTGTGTAGTCTTTGCCCATCTCCCACGATGGGCTTTTTTTTGTCCTTCGCGCGCCACTCCACCAACCTTAACGCACCAACACATTATCTTCCCCGTCAAGCAACAAATAATATTGCACAAAATACTGTGACTCTCTTCAAGCAGAAATATCCACAGCAATGTTATTACTATTCCACCGTCTTTTATGAAGTGACCAAATAATGAACGCATTAGAACTACAGGCGATCCGCCATATTTTTGCTATGACGGTGGAAGAAAGCGCCAGGTATATCGCGCGCGATAACAATGTTGCCGCCTGGCAGCAATGGGAAAAGGGTGAAAGAGAAATTCCAGAAGACATCATCCGCATTTGTTCAGAAATGAAAGCAAGGAGGAAGTTAAGAATTAATGCAATTATCGACAAAATAAATAATCGTATCGGTAATAACACCATGCGTTTTTTCCCCGATCTGAACGCTTTTCAGGCGGTTTATCACCACGATGGTTTTCTCGACTGGAAAATCTATCAGTCGGCTGCTGTTGAACTCTATGCTCACGATCTCGAGCGTATGTGTTAAGAGATTGCAACGCCATACCTATTTAGCCTCTTCGCTGAGTAACACATTATGAAAAACACCTATTTCTCCACTGCGATAGGGCTGTACCTAAATTACCTGGTGCACGGCATGGGGGTCATTCTGATGAGCCTCAATATGTCTTCGCTGGAACAACAGTGGCAAACCAATGCTGCGGGCGTCTCGATTGTTATTTCCTCACTCGGTATCGGCCGCTTAAGCGTTTTATTAGTGGCAGGGATGCTTTCCGATCGCTACGGTCGCAGACCATTTATTATCCTTGGTATGACCTGCTACATGATTTTCTTTATTGGCATCATCAATACTCACAGTATTTTTCTTGCCTATGCTTTTGGCTTTTTAGCAGGAATGGCAAACAGTTTTCTCGATGCCGGAACCTATCCCAGCCTGATGGAAGCATTCCCCCGCTCCCCCAGCACAGCCAATATTTTGATAAAAGCCTTCGTCTCCAGCGGTCAGTTCCTGCTGCCAATGATCATCAGCCTGCTGGTGTGGGCCGAACTTTGGTTTGGCTGGTCCTTCCTGCTGGCGGCTGCCGTTATGATACTCAACGGCGTGTTTTTGTTTCGCTGTCGGTTTCCGCCACACCCCGGGCCTCATATCGTCATCCGGGCACAACCTGCTGAACGAGAAACCGCACAACCTGAACATCGTTGCTCCCTGCTCGACCTTGCCAGTTACACCCTGTACGGCTACATCGCAATGGCAACATTTTACCTGGTAAGCCAGTGGCTGGCGCAATACGGACAGTTTGTCGCAGGAATGTCCTATACGTTATCTATCAAACTGTTAAGCATTTATACCTGCGGCTCTCTACTGTGCGTGCTGATCACCGCCCCGCTGGCGCGAAAAGCAGAACGCGCGACATCGATGCTGATGCTGTATACGTTTATCTCATTTGTCGCACTGCTGATGGTTTGTCTGCATCCGACACCCTACGTGGTCATTATCTTTGCGTTTGTCATCGGTTTTTCTTCCGCAGGGGGCGTTGTGCAAATCGGTTTAACGCTCATGGCCGCACGCTTTCCGCATGCGAAGGGTAAAGCGACCGGTATTTACTACAGTGCGGGCAGCATTGCGACCTTCACTATTCCATTGATAACAGCAAAACTCTCAGAAACCAGTATTGCTCACATCATGTGGCTTGATACTGGCATAGCTGCTGTTGGGTTCCTGTTGGCGTTATTTATTGGTTATCGCAGCCACATCGCGTCAAAGCATCAGCTAAAAATGATACAAGCCGTAGAATAGCGTGGATGCAATATTGTTCCCCCCTTCTGCAAAATAATTGGCATATGTTTTAAAACATCAACAAAACACCGGCTGGCAGAGTTCAATTTCACAGTGTGTTATGCAATATACCTGGTAACTTAAACGCCATGCTATGTAGGTTCTGTGGCTTCCGCCCGGTATATTAATTACAAGGTCGCCGCAATTTAAACAATATCGACGAGCACAGAACAATTTTAAAATCCGCAAGGAGTTGTGAAAATGTCTCAAAGCAAGACCTTTAATACGCCATTTCTTTTGGCGATAACCTGTATTTATTTAAGTTATTTCCTACACGGCATTAGCGTCATTACACTGGCGCAAAATATGACCTCTCTTGCAGAAAAGTTTTCCACCGACAATGCAGGAATTGCCTATTTAATTTCAGGCATTGGTCTGGGACGACTGGTGAGCATCTTATTCTTTGGCGTGCTCTCAGATAAATTTGGTCGTCGGGCTATCATTCTGTTAGGGGCTATTCTTTATATACTGTTCTTCTTCGGTATTCCCGCCAGCCCTAATCTGATGATTGCCTTTATTCTGGCCGTTTGCGTTGGCGTAGCAAACTCGGCACTGGATACCGGTGGGTACCCGGCGTTAATGGAATGCTTCCCTAAAGCCTCTGGCTCAGCCGTTATCCTGGTGAAAGCTATGGTCTCGTTTGGGCAGATGATCTACCCCATCGTCGTCAGCACCATGCTGCTCAACCATATCTGGTACGGTTATGCGGTCATTATCCCAGGTGCGTTGTTTGTAGTCATTACCCTGATGCTGCTAAAAAGTCGTTTCCCCAGCCAGATGGTGGATGCCGGCATCGCGAAAGATCTGCCACAGATGAACAGTAAACCGTTGGTCTGGCTGGAAGGTGTGGCATCCGTCATGTTTGGTGTTGCTGCCTTTTCGACTTTTTACGTCATCGTGGTCTGGATGCCGAAATATGCGATGGCCTTTGCCGGCATGGCAGAATCCGACGCATTGAAAACAATCTCTTACTACAGTATGGGTTCGTTGGTCTGCGTATTTATCTTTGCCGCACTGTTGAAAAAATGGGTACGACCTATTTGGGCAAACGTATTTAACGCCGGACTGGCAACCATCACCGCAGCCGTCATTTATTTATACCCATCTCCGCTGGTATGTAACGCCGGTTCATTTCTCATTGGATTCTCTGCCGCTGGCGGTATTTTACAGCTCGGTGTCTCGGTGATGTCAGAGTTCTTTCCCAAGAGCAAGGCCAAAGTCACCAGTATTTATATGATGATGGGTGGCGTAGCCAACTTTATTATCCCATTAATCACCGGATACCTCTCTAACATTGGTCTGCAATACATTATTTTGCTGGACCTTGCATTTGCTCTGTTGGCTTTTGTCACCGCCATCATCATCTTTATTCGTTACTACCGCGTATTTGATATCCCCAAAAATGATGTGCGGTTGGGCGAGCGTTATTTTCAATAAATTGTTTAGAAGGAGTATCAAATGGACGTAACTGCTAAATATGAACTGATTGGTTTGATGGCTTACCCTATCAGACACAGTCTGTCGCCTGAAATGCAAAATAAGGCATTAGAAAAAGCGGGATTGCCATTCACTTACATGGCATTTGAAGTTGATAACTCAACGTTTGCTAATGCCATTGCCGGGCTGAAGGCCTTAAAGATGCGGGGTACCGGGGTCTCAATGCCCAACAAGCAGCTGGCATGTGAGTATGTTGATGAATTAACACCCGCAGCCAAGTTGGTCGGCGCAATTAACACTATCGTCAATGATGATGGTTACCTGCGCGGTTACAATACCGATGGCACGGGCCATATTCGTGCAATTAAGGAAAGTGGTTTCGATATCAAAGGTAAAACCATGGTACTGTTGGGCGCAGGCGGTGCGTCGACGGCTATTGGTGCACAGGCAGCGATTGAAGGCATCAAAGAAATTAAACTCTTTAACCGCCAGGATGAGTTTTTTGCCAAAGCGCAGGAGTTTGCCAAACGCGTCAATGAAAACACCGACTGCGTGGTCACCGTTATCGATCTCGCCGATCGCCAGGCTTTTGCTGACGCACTTGCCAGCGCAGATATTTTGACCAACGGCACTAAAGTCGGCATGAAGCCGCTGGAAAATGAATCTCTCGTGACCGACGCTTCCCTGCTGCGTCCGGAACTGCTGGTAACCGAATGCGTCTACAACCCGCATATGACCAAATTATTGCAGCAGGCACAAAGTGCTGGTTGCAAAACAATTGATGGTTACGGCATGTTGTTGTGGCAAGGGGCTGAACAGTTCAAGCTCTGGACCGGGAAAGATTTCCCACTGGAGTATGTGAAACAGGTTATGGGTTTTGCCGCCTGACGGGCAAGCATTTGTACAATAGTTAAAGGGTAATCAATGAAAACCGTAACCGTAAAAAACCTCGTTATTGGCGAGGGTGCGCCGAAGATCATTGTCTCGCTGATGGGTAAAGACATCGCAACGGTAAAAAGCGAAGCGCTGACCTATCGCAAAGCGGATTTCGACATTCTGGAATGGCGCGTAGACCATTTCACTGATGTCTCTTCCATTGAGGCGGTGTTGGAAGCTGCGCGCACCATCCGCGATGTGATGGCTGACAAACCACTGCTTTTCACCTTCCGTAGCGCCAAAGAAGGCGGTGAACAGGCTCTGTCTGTCGAGCACTATGTTGCACTTAACCGCGCGGCGGTAGACAGCGGTCTGGTGGATATGATCGATCTGGAACTGTTTACCGGAGACGAACTGGTCAAAGCGACCGTCGAGCATGCGCATGCGAAAAATGTCTTTGTGATTATGTCCAATCACGATTTTCATAAGACACCAGCCGCGGAAGAGATTGTCCAGCGCCTGCGTAAAATGCAGGAACTTGGTGCAGATATCCCGAAGATTGCCTTGATGCCGCAAAATAAAACGGATGTTCTGACGCTGCTTAGTGCCACGCTGGAAATGCAAGAACGCTATGCCGATCGCCCGATAATCACCATGTCGATGGCTAAAACAGGGGTGATTTCACGTCTGTCTGGTGAGGTTTTCGGTTCAGCGGCAACCTTTGGGGCAGTAAAAAAAGCCTCCGCACCAGGACAAATTTCGGTCACCGACCTGCGTACTGTATTGACAATATTGCATCAGGCTTAATTACAGATATATCCATATAAATATCAGTAATGCCCTACCCCAGATATTCGTTTAACCACGGATATCTGGCCGGTAATTAAGCGTTATTAAATAACTCACAATATTATTGTCGAATATAGCGACAGGTAGTCGCACGCATATAATCTGGAGTTCACATGAAATTTTCAAGGCCAAATCGTATAGATGGTCGGGTACCCGTATTATCCGCTGCAGATGCAGTCAATTATATTCCTGATGAAGCAACGCTTTGTGTATTAGGTGCTGGAGGGGGTATTCTCGAAGCAACAACATTAATTAATGCACTGGCTGAAAAATATAAAAACTCACAGTCACCGCGAAATTTAGCGTTGATTAGTCCTACAGGTTTGGGTGACCGTGCCGACCGGGGAATTAGCCCACTGGCACAGGAAGGTTTAGTCAAATGGGCATTATGCGGACACTGGGGACAATCACCGCGAATCTCCGATCTGGCTGAACAAAATAAAATTGCCGCCTATAACTATCCTCAGGGCGTATTAACCCAAACCCTGCGTGCATCGGCGGCTCACCAGCCGGGGATCCTGAGTGATATCGGCATCGGTACATTTGTTGACCCTCGCCAACAGGGCGGTAAGCTGAATGAAGTGACCACCGAAGATCTGATCAAATTGGTGGAAATTGATAACAAAGAGTACCTGTATTACAAAGCCATTGCGCCAAACATCGCCTTTATTCGCGCCACCACTTGCGACAGTGAAGGCTACGCCACCTTTGAAGATGAAGTGATGTATCTTGATGCGCTGGTGATTGCCCAGGCCGTACACAATAACGGTGGCATCGTTATGATGCAGGTGCAAAAGATGGTGAAGAAAGCCACGTTGCATCCGAAATCGGTGCGTATTCCCGGCTATCTGGTCGATATTGTGGTCATCGACCCCGACCAAACGCAACTGTATGGTGGCGCGCCGGTTAACCGCTTTATCTCTGGCGATTTTGTTCTCGATGACAGCCAACAGACTGCCCTGCCGCTCAATCAGCGTAAACTGGTGGCCAGACGCGCCCTGTTTGAAATGCGCAAAGGTGCGGTCGGCAACGTTGGCGTAGGCATTGCCGATGGCATTGGCCTCGTCGCGCGCGAAGAAGGCTGTGCTGACGATTTTATTCTGACAGTCGAAACGGGTCCGATTGGCGGCATCACCTCTCAAGGTATTGCTTTCGGCGCCAACGTCAACACCCGCGCCATTCTGGATATGACCTCCCAGTTTGACTTCTATCACGGTGGTGGACTGGACGTGTGCTATTTAAGTTTTGCCGAAGTCGATCGCCACGGCAACGTCGGCGTACACAAATTCAATGGCAAAATCATGGGTACCGGCGGTTTTATCGATATTAGCGCCACCTCCAAAAAAATTATTTTCTGCGGCACGTTAACTGCCGGAAGTCTGAAAACGGAAGTTGCCGAGGGCAAGTTAAATATCGTGCAGGAAGGTCAGGTGAAAAAATTCGTCAACGAATTACCTGAAGTGACTTTCAGCGGAAAAATTGCTCTCGAACGTGGACTTGATGTGCGTTACATCACTGAACGCGCTGTCTTTACGTTAAAAGCAGATGGTCTTCATTTAATCGAAATTGCACCGGGAGTCTCTTTACAGGAAGACATTCTGGACAAGATGGATTTCACGCCAATTATTTCGCCAAATCTGAAGCTGATGGACGAAAGATTATTTATCGATGCCTCGATGGGTTTTGTATTACCCGACGCCGCCAATTAAAAGGAGTACCCTGATGGACTTTTCTTTAACTGAAGAACAAGAACTGCTGCTTGCCAGTATTCGAGAACTGATTACCAGCAATTTCCCGGAAGAATATTTCCGTACCTGCGATCAGACGGCGACCTACCCGAAAGAGTTTATGCGTGCCCTGGCGGACAACGGTATTTCGATGCTGGGCGTTCCGGAAGAGTTTGGTGGCATCCCGGCAGATTACGTCACACAGATGCTGGCGCTGATGGAAGTTTCAAAATGCGGCGCACCCGCTTTTTTGATCACTAACGGTCAGTGCATTCACAGTATGCGTCGTTTTGGATCCGCTGAACAGCTGCGTAAGACCGCAGAAAGCACCATGGAAACGGGCGATCCAGCGTATGCGCTGGCATTAACCGAACCGGGAGCTGGCTCCGACAACAACAGCGCGACCACCAGCTACACTCGCAAAAACGGTAAGGTCTATCTCAACGGGCAGAAAACCTTTATCACCGGCGCGAAAGAGTATCCCTATATGCTGGTACTGGCCCGCGATCCGGAGCCAAAAGATCCGAAAAAAGCCTTTACGCTGTGGTGGGTCGATTCGAAAAAACCCGGCATTAAGGTTAATCCGCTGCATAAAATCGGCTGGCATATGCTCAGCACCTGCGAAGTTTATCTTGATGACGTCGAAGTGGACGAAAGCGATATGGTCGGAGAGGAAGGCATGGGTTTCCTCAACGTCATGTACAACTTCGAAATGGAACGTTTGATCAACGCTGCGCGCAGTACCGGTTTTGCTGAATGCGCCTTCGAAGATGCCGCCCGTTACGCCAACCAGCGCATCGCATTCGGTAAGCCAATTGGTCACAATCAGATGATCCAGGAAAAACTGGCGCTGATGGCGATTAAAATCGATAACATGCGCAATATGGTGTTAAAAGTCGCCTGGCAGGCCGATCAGGAACAGTCTCTGCGCACCAGTGCAGCGCTGGCAAAACTGTATTGTGCACGTACTGCAATGGAAGTGATTGATGACGCCATTCAGATTATGGGTGGGCTGGGTTACACCGACGAAGCACGCGTTTCCCGCTTCTGGCGTGATGTCCGCTGTGAACGCATTGGCGGTGGTACAGATGAAATCATGATTTACGTCGCGGGTCGCCAAATCCTGAAAGATTATCAGAATAAGTAAGCAGTAATGCTTGCCGGATAGCGCAAATGCGTTATCCGGCACGTGCCAGGTGAATCATATTTCTGGCAGCAAACATTCCTGTTCTACAAGGTTATTTTTAAACTGCTTACGATAATCGCTGGGGGTACAACCCACATGCCGCTGAAAGAGTTTGGCAAAGTGATCGACATTTTCATACCCTACCCGCCATGAAATTTCTGCCAACGAGGACTCCGTATTCGTCAGGGCAAATTTTGCCTCTGTCATTCGCCGCTGAATCACATAATTAATCGGCGAAATACGATACTCCTTAGTAAACTCGTGACAGATATAGCTCACGCTGGCACGAAATTTCTTAGACAACTGTTCCAGCGTAATTTTCTCTCGAAAGTTGTTATTTAAATAAACCAACACATCTTTAATTAAGATATCTTTTTTAATATATCCCTGCTCAGAACGATAAGCATTTTTAAAGTTTTCGTAATATAAAACGGTTAATGCATAAGCGAAGGCGTCATAAGCGGAAGACGTCAGGTTATTCTTGCTCTGCGGGATCATAACACTCAGTTCATTAAAGATACTTTTAATAACCTCTTTGCCCTGGCTGACGTTAATAACCGGACACGAGTGCATCTGCAAGAGTTGGTTCTCCTGCCAGTCGTTGAAACGAAAGCCGTAGAGCGCACAGGTGTAAGTGGTTGCAGGTGCGCTGCTATCGGAAGCAACCGCATGTAACCGCCCTTGTTCTATCACTACGATGTCACCCGCATGTGCGACATACAGCGAAGAGTCGATAATTAGCCTTGCGACACCCTTTTTTACATAGATAAGCTCTGTTTCATTGTCATGAACATGATGGCCCGACTCCCAGTTAGGATCATCACTGATGACGAATCGCGAAAATCTCGGGGTTTTTCCCTGTTCAAAAAGGGTCTCCATGGCATTATCAAAACAGCGTTGATACATGACAACCTCCACCGAAAGGCAGTAATTTTGCGGATAATTAATATCGAAAAGTAAAAACGATGAAGACGTTATACAACGTTATTCTGTCCAGGCGAAACAAAATTATTTGCGTCGTCTGCAAGATGACACCTACAACTTCAGCACGCTGCTCGCACAAATTGTTTTTATTTTAAAATAACAGGAAAGTGTAAATGTTATTAAGTCAGCAATAATAATTTACACACCAGAAACAAAGTGCATGCAGAAACGGATAAAAATATGATCCATTTCTCAAAAAAACGTCTCGATTTTATTTCCATATTTATCACTTTAACACCCGACGTCGTCTTTACGTTCATAAACTCAGCATTCCTAAAGTCCTTTTTTTTGCAAGATTGTTGGGAATGAAAACAGATTGCCCCGTCGAAAACAGTCCACCTCTGCCGCACACTATTTTCAGTCAATTTTCCCTACTGTTGATGATGTCACTCCCCGTCATCATCCACACGAGAATCACTGGAGATGCCATGAAACTAATAACCTGCTTTAAGTTGGTGCCTGAAGAACAGGACATTGTTGTTACCCCAGAACGTTCGCTTAACTTTGACCGGGCCGATGCCAAAATCAGTCAGTTTGATTTGAATGCAATAGAGGCCGCGACGCAACTTAGTGCGGAAGGTGATGAAATCGTCGCCTTAACGGTTGGCGGCTCGCTACTGCAAAACTCCAAAGTGCGTAAAGACGTACTGTCCCGCGGGCCGGACAGTTTGTTTATGGTGCAGGATCCCCAACTGGAGCATTCATTACCGCGAGACACGGCTCAGGCGCTGGCCTGCGCGGCCAAAAACATTGAATTCGACCTGATGCTGTTCGGCGAAGGGTCTGGAGACATCTACGCCCAGCAGGTTGGCTTACTGGTTGGCGAACTCTTACAACTTCCGGTGATTAACGCCGTCAGCAACATCCAACGTAACGGCGATCGCATTGTGGTTGAACGTACGCTGGAAGACGAAGTTGAAGTGATTGAACTGTCGCTCCCCGCCGTGCTGTGCGTGACCTCGGATATCAACACGCCGCGTATTCCCTCGATGAAAGCCATTCTGGGCGCAGGTAAAAAACCAGTCACACCGTGGCAAGCCAGCGATATTGGCTGGACACCTGCCTCACCGTTAGCAGAACTGGTGAGCCTCACCGTTCCGCCACAAACAGAACGTAAGCACATCATTCTGGAAAATGACTCAGCAGAAGCCATCGCCGAGCTGGCTGAGCATCTGAAAAAAGCCCTGAACTAAGCCCAACGGAGAGAAATTATCATGAGTAAATTAGCTAACGTATGGGTGTTCAGCGATAACGTAGAACGCTATGCAGAATTAATGGCCGGCGCACGCCTGTGGGGTGAACAGGTACACCTTATTGTACAAGGCAACGAACAGGCCAATCAGGTTAAACCTCTGGGTGCCGATGAGATTGTCGTGCTTGAAACAACGTCTGGTTTACAGCGTGTTGAAAATTTTGCCGAGACCATCGTCGCCCTGATACAAGAACATACCGGGCTATTGCTGATGCCAGCGACTAAACGCGCTAAATCCCTTGGTGCGCGGTTAAGTATTCAGCTCAATGCAGCGATGGTAAATGACGCCACGTCGGTAACGCTTGATGATGGCTCACTGTTCGCAGAACACCGTATGTACGGTGGCCTGGCATTCGGCAAAGAAAAAATCAAAACAACTCAGGCAATTATCACCCTTGCCCCAGGCGTACTTGAACCGGTAGAGGCTAATGCTTCACATACCTGCCCTGTTGTCTCTGCACCTTACATCGCACCGCACCATGAAATTATGTGCCAGGAACGTCGCGCCAAATCCGTGAGCAGCGTGGATCTCAGCAAAGCCAAACGTGTGGTGGGTGTGGGCCGCGGCCTGGTTGCGCAAAACGATCTGGAGATGGTGCGCCAGTTGGCATCTGTACTGGGTGCAGAAGTGGGTTGTTCACGACCGATTGCCGAAGGCGAAAACTGGATGGAACGCGAACGCTACATCGGCGTTTCTGGCGTGTTACTGAAATCGGACCTTTACCTCACCCTCGGCATTTCAGGACAAATTCAGCATATGGTTGGCGGTAACGGCGCGAAAGTCATTGTTGCCATCAACAAAGATAAGAAAGCCCCTATTTTCAATTACGCCGATTACGGACTGGTCGGCGACATCTACAAAGTCGTTCCGGCTCTTATCGAGCATCTTAGCCGCTAACCCCCACATTTAACGCACATATCCCGCTGCCCTCGCAGCGGGAAGGGAGCATAAAGCATGTCAGATGAAAAATTTGATGCCATTGTGGTCGGTGCTGGCGTGGCGGGTACGATTGCAGGCTACGTGATGGCTCAGGCCGGACTGGACGTACTGGTCATCGAGCGCGGTAACAGTGCTGGTAGTAAAAATATGACCGGCGGAAGACTCTATGCACATAGTCTTGAGCGCATCATGCCGGGGTTCGCGCAGGAAGCGCCGCTCGAGCGTAAAGTCACCCGCGAAAAAATCTCCTTTCTGACCGAAGAAAGCGCCGTCACTCTCGATTTCCATCGTGAAAAAGCTGACGCACCAACGCAGGATTCGTATACCGTTTTGCGCAACAGACTTGACCCATGGCTAATGGATAAGGCGGAACAAGCTGGCGTGCAGTTCATCCCCGGCGTGCGCGTCGATGCCCTAATCCGCGAAGGTAATAAGGTCACCGGAGTCCAGGCCGGTGACGATATCCTGGAAGCCAATATTGTCATCCTTGCCGATGGCGTCAACTCTATGCTGGGGCGTTCCCTGGGGATGGTTCCGCCCTCTTCTGCACATCACTATGCCGTTGGCGTAAAAGAGCTGATCGGCTTACCTCCAGCGGTCATTGCAGATCGCTTCAATCTTTCAGGTAATGAAGGCACGGCCTGGTTGTTTGCGGGCTCACCGTCTGATGGGTTGATGGGAGGCGGATTTTTGTATACCAACCAGGACTCCATCTCTCTGGGTCTGGTGTGTGGTCTGGGGGATATTGCCCATGCCACAAAAAGCATTCCACAAATGCTGGAAGACTTTAAGCAACATCCAACTATTCGGCCATTGATTGCCGGTGGAGAACTACTGGAATATTCCGCGCATATGGTGCCGGAAGGCGGTCTGGCAATGGTTCCAAAGCTGGTCGATGACGGTGTGATGATCGTGGGCGATGCCGCCGGTTTCTGTTTGAACCTGGGTTTCACGGTGCGAGGTATGGATTTGGCCATCGCTTCCGCAGAAGCCGCTGCCCAAACAGCTATTGCAGCAAAAGAACGCCAGAATTTCTCTGCCAGCAGCCTGATGGACTACAAGCGCGCGCTCGAACAGGGCTGTGTGATGCGTGATTTACAGCATTTTCGCAAGATCCCGGCGTTAATGGAAAACCCACGGTTGTTCACTCAGTATCCGCGTATGGTGGCCGACATCATGAGCGATATGTTCACCGTTGACGGACGTCCAAATCAACCGGTTCGCAAGATGATTATGTCCCACGCAAAACAAATCGGGCTGATGAACTTACTGAGAGACGGTATCAAGGGGGCAACTGCACTATGAATCAGGACAATACCGTTAACGTTGACGTCAAACTGGGCGTCAATAAATTCAATGTCGATGAAGGCCACCCGCACATTATCCTGGCCGAACATCCAGACCTTAATGAATTTCGCAAGCTGCTGAAAGCCTGCCCCGCCGGGCTGTATAAGCAGGACGAGAGTGGAAACATTCATTTTGATTCTGCTGGTTGCCTGGAGTGCGGAACGTGTCGAGTACTGTGCGGCGACACAATCCTCAACCAATGGGAATATCCGGTCGGAACATTTGGCGTTGATTTTCGCTACGGCTAATGGATTTTGCCTGTAGTACACCGGATCGGCCACGCCGGCCATCCGGTCAGATGTATGCCGAAATCATCCTGGGAATAACTTCATGAGTATCACACTAACGTTTAACGCCGAACGCCGCGAAGTCTGGCGGCAACAGGGTTTATGGGGAGATGCTTCGCTTGGCGATTACTGGAACCAAACTGCCAGAGCCATGCCAGATAAAATCGCCGTGGTTGATAACCATGGCGCTTCATACACCTATGCTGCACTCGACAGCGCGGCCAGCAGTCTGGCAACCTGGTTTTTAGCCTGCGGTATTCAACCCGGCGATCGCATTGCCTTCCAGTTACCGGGCTGGTGCGAGTTTACGATTATCTACCTGGCCTGCCTGAAAACCGGGGCCGTTTCCGTACCGCTGCTGCCAGCGTGGCGTGAAGCAGAGCTGGTATGGGTGCTAAATAAGTGCAAAGCGAAGATTTTTTTCGCACCGACGCTGTTTAAACAGACCCGACCGGTCGATCTGATCCTCCCCTTACAAAACCAGTTGCCGCATCTGCAACAGATCGTTGCCGTGGATAAACTGGCTCCGGCAACGACCTCGCTGGCGCTCAGTCAACTGCTTCTAGCTCCGCCTTTAACCCAGACGATTAATGTTCACGCCGATGAACTGGCGGCGGTGTTGTTTACCTCCGGTACCGAGGGAATGCCAAAAGGCGTAATGCTGACCCACAACAACATCCTTGCCAGCGAGCGCGCCTACTGTGCCCGCCTCAATCTCACCTGGCAGGATGTGTTTTTGATGCCCGCACCACTGGGACACGCTACCGGTTTTCTGCATGGCGTTACCGCACCGTTTTTAATCGGCGCACGCAGCGTATTGTTAGATATTTTCACCCCAACCGCCTGTCTTGAACTGCTGGAGCAACAACGCTGTACCTGTGTGCTCGGCGCAACGCCCTTCGTCTACGACATGTTGTGTAGCATGGAAAAACGACCACGCGATCTCTCATCGCTACGCTTTTTCTTATGTGGGGGCACAACCATTCCACAGAAGATTGCCCGTGACTGCCAGCAGCTCGGCATAAAATTATTAAGCATTTATGGCTCGACAGAGAGTTCACCGCATGCGCTGGTCAATCTCAATGATTCGCTTTCTCGCATGATGAATACCGACGGATATGCTGCTGCAGGCGTCGAAATTAAAGTGGTCGACGAAGCACGCAATACGTTGTCCGCGGGGGTAGAAGGTGAAGAAGCTTCGCGTGGTCCCAATGTGTTTATGGGCTACCTCGATGAACCCGAACTCACCGCCCGCGCGCTGGATCAAGACGGCTGGTATTACAGCGGCGACTTATGCCGAATGGACGATGCGGGGTACATCAAAATCACCGGACGGAAAAAAGATATCATTGTCCGCGGTGGAGAAAACATCAGCAGCCGCGAAGTTGAGGATATTTTATTGCAGCATCCTCGCATTCACGATGCCTGTGTTGTCGCGATGCCGGACGAACGCTTAGGTGAAAGGTCGTGTGCTTACGTGGTCCTAAAACCTCCACATCATTCGTTGTCGCTGGAATCAGTGGTGGCCTTTTTTAGCCGCAAGCGGGTGGCAAAGTATAAATACCCTGAGCACATTGTGATCGTGGAAAAATTACCGCGCACGGCGTCCGGTAAAGTACAAAAATACCAGCTTCGTCAGGATATTATTCAGCGTTTGAGCGTGGAGAGTATTACAGGATAAAGCGCCGGATGGCGATGCTCACGCATCTTATCCGGCCTACGTTGAATAGGCCGGATAAGGCATGATATTACTTGTTCAGTTCCGCCAGACTCAGCCAGGTTTGTACGACGGTGTCCGGGTTCAGCGACAGACTGTCGATCCCCTCTTCCATCAGCCAGGCCGCGAAGTCTTCGTGGTCAGAAGGTCCCTGGCCGCAAATACCCACGTATTTGCCCTGTTTCTTGGCTGCACGAATCGCCATCGACAGCAGCGCTTTCACCGCGTCGTTACGCTCATCAAACAGTTCAGAAACCACACCAGAGTCACGATCCAGACCCAGCGCCAGCTGCGTCATGTCGTTTGAGCCGATGGAGAAGCCGTCGAAGTATTCGAGGAATTGCTCGGCCAGCAAGGCGTTAGACGGGATCTCACACATCATGATGATCTTCAGTCCGTTCTCGCCGCGTTTCAGCCCCTGGCGTGCCAGTTCTTCCACCACCGCTTTCGCCTGGGCAACGGTACGTACAAACGGTACCATCACTTCAACGTTAGTCAGGCCCATATCGTTACGGACACGTTTTACTGCGTCGCATTCCAGCGCGAAGCAGTCGCGGAAGCTGTCGGCAACATAACGGCCCGCCCCACGGAAGCCCAGCATCGGGTTCTCTTCATGCGGTTCATAACGCTCACCGCCGACCAGGTTGGCATATTCGTTGGACTTAAAGTCCGACATACGCACGATGACGCGTTTTGGATAAAACGCCGCACCCAGCGTCGCGATCCCTTCCGTCAGACGACCGACATAGAATTCACGCGGAGAATCGAAACCTTTCATCATGGCGCGGATTTCATTTTGCAGCTCAGGCATCTGGTCATCAAACTCCAGCAGCGCACGCGGGTGTACGCCAATCATGCGGTTGATGATAAATTCCAGACGCGCCAGGCCGACGCCTTCGTTTGGCAGACAGGCGAAATCGAAAGCCCGGTCCGGGTTACCGACGTTCATCATCACCTTCAACGGCAGATCCGGCATGGTCTCCACGCTGGAACTCTTCACGCTAAAGTCGAGCATGTCAGCGTAAACATAACCGGTGTCACCTTCGGCACAGGAGACAGTTACCTTCTCACCATCTTTCATGCGCTCGGTCGCATCGCCACAGCCAACCACGGCCGGGATCCCCAGTTCACGGGCAATGATTGCCGCGTGACAGGTACGACCGCCACGGTTAGTGACAATTGCTGCCGCTTTCTTCATGATCGGTTCCCAGTCCGGGTCGGTCATGTCGGTAACCAGTACGTCGCCTGGTTCGATGCGGTTCATTTCGCTGATGTCATGAATGACTTTGACCGTACCCGCGCCAATGCGGTGGCCGATGGCGCGACCTTCAGCAATAATTTTACCCTGAGCATGCAGCGTATAACGCTCCATCACCTGACCGCGAGAGCGCACGGTTTCTGGACGCGCCTGAACAATGAACAGCTTGCCGGTATGGCCGTCTTTCGCCCATTCGATGTCCATTGGACGACCGTAGTGCTTCTCGATCTGCACCGCTTGCTTGGCCAGTTCCTGCACTTCTTCGTTAGTCAGGGAGAAAATGTCGCGTTGTTCCTGCGGGACATCTTCAATGGTCACCTGCTTACCGTGTTCCTGGGTCGGCGCGTAAATCATGCGGATTTTTTTCGATCCCATTGTGCGACGGACGATCGCCGGACGGTTAGCCGCCAGGGTCGGTTTGTGCACGTAGAATTCATCCGGGTTAACGGCGCCCTGTACGACCATTTCGCCCAGGCCCCAGGCAGACGTGATAAAGACAACCTGGTCGAAACCGGATTCGGTATCGATGGAGAACATTACGCCTGAGGACGCGAGGTCAGAACGCACCATCCGCTGAACGCCAGCAGAAAGTGCGACGCCACGGTGGTCATAGCCCTGGTGAACACGATAAGAGATCGCGCGGTCGTTAAACAGCGAGGCAAATACGTGTTTGATGGCAACCAGTACGGCATCAAATCCCTGAACGTTGAGGAAGGTTTCCTGCTGACCGGCAAATGACGCATCTGGCATATCTTCTGCGGTAGCGGAAGAACGCACGGCAAAAGAGGCATTGGCATCGTCCGCTGACAGCTGCGCGTAGGCATCGCGGACGGCATTTTCCAGTTCGGGCTGGAAAGGAGTGTCGATAATCCACTGGCGGATCTGTGCCCCGGCTTTCGCAAGCTCAGTGACATCGTCGATATCCGTTTTATCCAGCAGCTCATAAATGCGCTGGTTTACACCGCTCTGGTCCAGAAACTGGTTAAACGCATCGGCGGTCGTTGCAAAACCATTCGGTACGGAAACACCCATACCTGAAAGGTTAGTAATCATTTCACCCAGGGAGGCATTTTTGCCTCCAACTCTGTCTACATCATTCATGCCGAGTTGGTTATACCAAAGCACCAGCGGTGACGAGCCATTGTTGGACATCGAACAATCCTTATATATGAACGAGGTTAGGAAACTCAATTTTGCGTAATTATCTTGGCATATTTACTCCGGCGAAAAAAACGGTGAATCGTTCAAGCAACTTTATTTTTTATTTTTTCAGATTGTTTCCGCATTTGCGCAAACCCGCGAGCCACATGGGATCACCACAAAAATGACCGGTATAAACATTTGTTCCGAAAAATGAAATGTACTTTTCATTAAATATAAAAATACCGTTTCATTTTATAAAATAGATGCCGCAATATTCGCTTCTGGCGAATTTTAATTTATGCTTTCAGAGAATTATATCTGCCCCAGGATGAGCAAAATGGATAATGCTGTTGATCGTCACGTATTTTATATTTCTGATGGTACGGCCATCACCGCCGAGGTATTGGGTCACGCGGTGATGTCGCAATTTCCGGTCACGATCAGCAGTATTACGCTGCCGTTTGTGGAAAATGAGAGTCGTGCGCGCGCGGTTAAAGACCAGATTGACGCTATCTACCAACAAACTGGCGTGCGCCCTTTAGTGTTTTACTCCATCGTCCTGCCGGAAATTCGCTCGATCATTCTGCAAAGCGAAGGGTTTTGTCAGGATATCGTGCAGGCGTTGGTTGCCCCACTGCAGCACGAGATGAAACTCGACCCTACGCCTATCGCCCACCGCACGCACGGTCTGAATCCCGGTAACCTCAACAAGTACGACGCGCGCATCGCTGCCATTGACTACACCCTCGCCCACGACGACGGTATTTCGTTGCGCAACCTCGATCAGGCGCAGGTGATCCTGCTCGGCGTTTCCCGTTGCGGCAAAACCCCGACCAGTTTGTATCTGGCCATGCAGTTTGGTATCCGCGCGGCCAACTACCCCTTTATTGCCGATGATATGGATAATCTGGTGCTGCCCACTTCCCTGAAGCCGTTGCAGCATAAGCTGTTCGGTCTGACTATCGACCCTGAGCGCCTGGCGGCCATCCGCGAAGAACGCCGTGAGAACAGCCGTTACGCCTCGCTGCGTCAGTGCCGTATGGAAGTTGCTGAGGTGGAAGCGCTTTATCGGAAAAACCAGATCCCCTGGCTGAACAGTACCAATTATTCGGTAGAAGAGATTGCTACCAAGATCCTCGATATCATGGGACTGAATCGCCGCATGTACTAGAATGCTAGTGCATTGGTTCGATTTTTTGTTATTATGCTCGCCACTAGGCAGGATGAGTGTGATATTGTGATGTACATCACTTCCCGGTAGTCCTGCCGTTGAAGCAACAAATTTCTGAGACAAGTAATGAACAGAACCGATGAACTCCGTACTGCGCGTATTGACAACCTGGTCACTCCAGCAGAGCTTGCGCAACGGCATCCTGTTTCGTCCTCCGTCGCCCGTCATGTTACGGACTCCCGACGTCGGATAGAAAAAATTTTAAATGGTGAAGACCCCCGTTTACTGGTGATCGTAGGTCCCTGCTCGATTCACGATCTTGATGCCGCGATGGAATACGCGACACGGTTACAGGCGCTGCGCACTAAGCACCAGGCGCGTCTGGAAATCGTGATGCGTACCTATTTTGAAAAACCACGCACCGTCGTAGGCTGGAAAGGCCTGATTTCCGACCCGGATTTGAACGGCAGTTATCGTGTAAACCACGGTATTGAACTGGCGCGAAAACTGCTGTTGCAGGTCAACGAACTGGGCGTCCCCACGGCGACTGAATTCCTCGACATGGTGACCGGCCAGTTTATTGCCGATTTAATCAGTTGGGGAGCTATTGGCGCGCGCACCACCGAAAGTCAGATCCATCGTGAAATGGCCTCCGCGCTCTCCTGCCCGGTTGGCTTTAAGAACGGAACGGATGGCAACACGCGCATCGCCGTCGATGCGATTCGCGCCTCCCGCGCCAGTCACATGTTCCTCTCGCCGGATAAAACCGGTCAGATGACCATTTACCAGACCAGCGGTAACCCTTACGGGCATATCATCATGCGTGGCGGTAAAAAGCCGAATTATTATGCTGAAGATATTGCTGCCGCCTGCGATACCCTGCACGAATTTTCCCTGCCTGAGCATCTGGTGGTCGATTTTAGCCACGGTAATTGCCAGAAGCAGCATCGCCGTCAGTTGGACGTTTGTGATGATGTATGCCAGCAAATTCGCAATGGTTCGACGGCGATTGCCGGGATTATGGCGGAGAGTTTCCTGCGTGAAGGTACGCAAAAAATCGTTAGCGGCCAGCCGCTGGTTTACGGTCAGTCCATTACCGACCCGTGCCTGAACTGGGAAGATACTGAACTGTTGGTTGAAAAACTCACCTCTGCGGTTGATAGCCGTTTTTAATGCTGTTCGCCGGGCAATATCAGCTTGCCCGGCGCTAATCCCTTGTTTTTCCCTTGCTTATTGCGCAAAAAACGTTCTCGTCACAATTATTTCACAAAAACGCTTGCCGCAAATTTGTAGTTTGATGATAATGATTATCATTGTTACATTGATTGTTATTTTTAAACACTATGTCACGTATGGATAACACAACGGCAACGCCCGCAAAAGACAAAACACCGCCTTTCGTCGCGCCAAACGAGCGACGAATTGACAGTAAAACCCTGCTTGGTAACGAAGGACGCGTGATCATAGAACATGATGGTCAGCACTACCTGCTGCGCCAGACACAAGCCGGAAAACTCATTCTGACTAAATAAACAACACATTTCGCCAGCCACCCAGGTCATACCCAGGCAGCCAGCGCTTTTCGATTTCCTAATGGAGAGTTGCTATGCCTTACCTGCACACCGCTTCCCTGCGCCCATCGCTGTTGGCGCTGGCGATTATCGGTAACCTGCCCGCCGTCGCCTGGGCGGCGGTCGAGGATATGACCGTTACCGCCACCGGCAATGCCCGTAGCGCCTTTGAAGCGCCAATGATGGTCAGCGTCATTGACGCCACCGCCCCAGAAAACCAAACCGCCAGCTCGGCTGCCGACCTGTTACGTAAGGTTCCAGGTCTGACCCTTGACGGTACGGGCCGTACCAACGGCCAGGACGTGAATCTGCGCGGCTATGATCGACGCGGAGTTCTGGTACTGGTTGACGGCGTTCGTCAGGGAACCGACACCGGACACCTGAACAGTACCTTCCTCGACCCGGCGCTTATCAAACGCATCGAAGTCGTGCGTGGCCCTTCCGCACTACTGTACGGTAGCGGCGCGCTAGGCGGCGTGATCGCCTATGACACTGCAGATGCCAAAGATCTACTGGACGTCGGGAAAAACAGTGGTTATCGCGTGTTCGGTACCGCGGCGACCGGCGATCACAGTCTCGGCATGGGCGCCAGCACGTATGGCCGTACCGATACGCTGGACGGACTGCTTGCCTGGTCCAGCCGCGATCGCGGTGATTTACGCCAGAGTGACGGTACTACTGCGCCGAATGACGAAGCAATTAACAATATGCTGGCGAAAGGTAGCTGGAAAATTGACAGCGCCCAGACGCTGGCCGGTTCGCTGCGTTACTACAATAATGACGCCCGGGAACCTAAAAACCCGCAGACCAGCGCGGCGGATGCCAGCAATCCGATGACCAACCGTTCAACGATCCAGCGTGATGCGCAACTGACCTACTCGCTCGCTCCGGCGGACAATGACTGGCTGAACGCTGACGCCCGTATCTACTGGTCCGAAGCGCGCATTAATGCTCAGAATGCAGATAACACTGGCGAATTTCGCAAGCAAACCACCAAAGGCGGGAAGATCGACAACCGCAGCCGTCTGTTTACCGACTCTTTTGCATCTCACCTGTTGACCTACGGCGGTGAATACTATCGTCAGGAACAACAACCGGGAGGAGCAACAACTGGTTTCCCGGAGGCTAAGATCGATTTCAGCTCCGGCTGGCTCCAGGATGAAATCACCCTGCGCGACCTGCCGGTTACGCTGCTGGGCGGTACCCGTTATGACTCTTATCGCGGCAGCAGCGACGGTTATGAAGATGTCGATGCCGATAAATGGTCGTCCCGCGCCGGATTAACGGTTGCGCCAACTGACTGGCTGATGCTGTTCGGTTCATACGCTCAGGCTTTCCGTGCCCCGACTATGGGCGAGATGTATAACGATGCGAAACACTTCTCGATTGGTCGTTTTTACACCAACTACTGGGTACCGAACCCTAACCTGCGCCCGGAAACCAACGAAACACAGGAATACGGATTTGGCCTGCGCTTTGACGATCTTCTGATGGCGAGCGACGCGCTCGAATTTAAAGCCAGCTATTTCGACACCAAAGCGAAAGATTACATCTCCACCAGCGTCGATTTCGCCGCTGCGACAACCATGTCCTATAACGTACCCAACGCCAAAATCTGGGGCTGGGATGTGATGGCGAAATATTCCACCGATCTGTTCAGCCTCGACATGGCCTATAACCGCACACGCGGAAAAGATACTGACACCGGCGAATACATTTCAAGCATTAACCCGGACACCGTCACCAGCAAACTGAATGTGCCAGTTGCGCACAGCGGTTTCTCTGTCGGCTGGATAGGGACATTTGCTGACCGTTCAACGCATATCAGCAGCACCTACGCTAAACAGCCCGGCTATGCGGTAAACGATTTCTACGTGAGCTATCAGGGCCAACAAGCGCTGAAAGGCATGACCACCACGCTGGTACTGGGCAACGCCTTCGACAAAGAGTACTGGTCGCCGCAAGGCATTCCGCAGGATGGTCGTAATGGCAAAATTTTCGTGAGTTATCAGTGGTAATCACTTTTCCCCGGTTCGCCGGGGCCGCAATCTGGAAGGAAGAGACAATGAATCATTACACACGCTGGCTGGAACTGAAGAAAGAAAATCCTGGCAAATACGCACGTGATATTGCGGGGTTGATGAATATTAGCGAAGCCGAACTGACCTTTGCACGCGTCGGTCACGATGCCTGGCGCTTACGTGGCGAAGTGCGTGAAATTCTCAGCGCACTGGAAGCAGTTGGCGAAACCAAATGTATTTGCCGCAATGAATACGCAGTACATGAGCAGGTAGGTGCTTTTACCAATCAGCACCTCAACGGTCATGCAGGGCTGGTTCTCAATCCGCGCGCCCTCGATCTGCGTCTGTTCCTGAATCAGTGGGCCAGCACCTTTCATATCAGCGAAACAACCGCCCATGGTGAGCGTCAGAGCATTCAGTTCTTCGACCATCAGGGTGATGCGCTGCTGAAGGTCTATACCACGCAAAATACCCTCGTTGAGGAATGGGCAGCGTTGCTGACCCGTTTCATCTTTGCAGAAAACCCGCCGCTGGCCCTGCAACCCGCCAACAATTCCGCGCCTGCCGCCGTCACGGTCGATGCGCAGACCGTTGATCAAGAGTGGCGAGCGATGACCGATGTCCACCAGTTCTTCGGTCTGCTGAAACGCCATGAACTCACCCGCCAACAGGCATTTAATCTGGTGGGCGACGATCTGGCCTGTAAGGTTTCTAATAGTGCACTGGCGCAGTTACTCGACACCGCGCGTCAGGATGGCAACGAAATTATGGTTTTTGTGGGTAATCGCGGCTGTGTACAGATTTTTACCGGCGTGATTGAAAAACTGGTACCGATGAAAGGCTGGCTAAACATCTTCAACCCAACCTTTACCCTACATCTGCTGGAAGAGAGCGTGGCTGAAACGTGGGTGACGCGCAAACCGACCGCCGATGGTCACGTCACCAGTCTGGAACTGTTTGCTGCCGACGGTACGCAAATCGCACAACTGTATGGTCAACGTACGGAAGGCGAGCCGGAACAGACGCAATGGCGCACACAGATTGACGCGCTAACGCCGAAAGGACTGGCCGCATGAAAAAACTGCTGGCCCTGATCGTGCTGCTGCCCTTCGCCGCACTGGCTGCGCCCGAGGAGCGAGTTGTTGCCCTCGGTGGCGATGTCACCGAGATCGTATACGCACTGGGAGCACAACCCTCCCTTGTAGCGAGAGACAGCACCAGCCAATGGCCTGCTGCGGCAACCGCGTTACCTGATGTTGGTTATTTGCGCCAGCTCAACGCCGAAGGGATCCTTGCCACACGCCCTACGCTGGTCCTTGCCAGCGCGCAGGCGCAGCCTTCTCTGGTGTTAAAACAGCTCGAGCAGAGCAACGTCAGGGTTGTCACGATCCCAGCAAGCAACGATCTTAACGCGATTGATGAAAAAGTTCGGGTTATCGCCGAGGCTACCCATAGGAATGCCGACGGCGAAACGCTGCGCGCAACGTTACGTCAGGAACTGGCGACGCTCCCGTCATCTGAACTTAATAAACGTGTGCTGTTTATTCTCAATCATGGCGGGATGACCGCGATGGCGGCGGGCCAGCAAACCGGAGCCGATGCGGCGATTCGTGCCGCAGGTCTACGCAACGCGATGCAGGGCGTTAATCGCTATCAGCCGCTGTCACAAGAAGGCGTCATTGCCAGCCAGCCCGATCTGGTAGTGATTTCACAAGAAGGTGTTAAGGCGATGGGTGGCGAGGCAAACCTGTGGGCGCTACCTGGACTTGCGCAAACACCTGCCGGAAGGAATAAACAGGTATTGCAGGTTGACGATATGGCGCTGTTGGGCTTCAGCGTTCGCACGCCACAGGCTATTTTGCAGCTTCGTGCTAAAGCGGAGCAATTGCCCTGATGTCCCGGCGGATCACCTGTTCGTTGTGGATGTTGGCATTGATGCTGGTTGTAATGACGGTTCTGGCTACCGGTTTTGGCGCGTTGCGCCTGCCGGTAAGTCTGCTCTGGCGTGATGGCGATGAGGCACTGCGTCAAATCTGGCTCACGATTCGTCTGCCCCGCGTCCTGCTGGCGCTGGTGATTGGCGGCTCTCTGGCGCTCGCGGGCTGCGTGATGCAGGGGCTGTTTCGCAATCCACTTGCAGACCCTGGATTACTGGGAATAAGCAGCGGCGCCGCCTGCGCTGTGGCCCTGTGGGTGGTGCTGCCTGTCTCCTTGCCCGCGCTGCTGATGTTGTATGCTCCAATGCTGGCCGCTTTTTTCGGCGCGCTGGCGGCAACCGTAGTGATTTTTATCCTTAGCCAACAGCGCGACGGTTCACTCTCACGCCTGCTGCTGGTCGGCATTGCCATTAACGCGCTCTGTGGGGCGGCGGTTGGCGTTTTGTCGTGGGTCAGTAATGATGCGCAACTGCGCCAGCTGTCGCTATGGGGAATGGGAAGTCTGGGGGCCGCGCAGTGGTCCACACTGTTGGCTGTCACTTCACTGACAATCCCGACAGTGCTGATCATCTGGCGACTTGCTCCGGCGCTGAATCTTCTGCAACTGGGTGAGGAAGAGGCGCATTATCTCGGCGTTGATGTGCGTACAATCCAGCGTATTTTGCTGCTTTGTAGCGCACTACTGGTTGCCTCAGCCGTGGCGGTAAGCGGCGTGATTGGCTTTATCGGGTTGGTCATCCCACATTTAATACGTATGTGGCTCGGCTCAGACCATCGGGCCGTTATTCCGGGTTCCGTGCTGGCGGGCGCGTTTTTATTGCTGATTGCCGACACACTGGCCCGTACGGCGGTTGCGCCTGCGGAGATGCCGGTCGGTCTGTTGACCAGTCTTCTCGGCGCACCGTGGTTTTTATGGCTTATTTTTCGTCAGCGAGGACCGCATGGCTGAACATTTCATCGCTGAAGGGCTTCACTATCACGTAGCTGGTAGAGCGGTGATCGACGACGTATCGCTCGCCCTTACAAAAGGTGAACTGGTGGCGCTGATCGGCCCAAACGGTGCGGGGAAATCCACTCTGCTACGCTTGCTGACCGGTTTTCTGAAACCGGCTACCGGGCGCTGCGTGCTGGCGGGCAAACCGCTGGAGGAGTGGCCTACCCAAATGTTGTCGCGACACCGGGCGGTAATGCGTCAGCAAACGCAACTGGGATTTGACTGGCAGGTAGAGGCCGTCATCGCGATGGGTCGCGCGCCCTGGACCCAACGACCGGAACCTGGGCTTATTGCACAGGTAATGGAGATGACCGGATGTACGCCTCTGGCAGGCCGGCAATACGCCGCGCTTTCCGGCGGCGAGCAACAGCGAGTGCAGTTAGCCCGTGCGCTGGCGCAACTCTGGTACGACGGTGCGCCTCGCGGTTGGTTATTCCTTGATGAACCGACCTCCGCGCTGGATCTTTACCACCAGCAGCATCTGTTGCGCATGCTAAAAACGCTAACCGCTTCGGGTGAGCTGCATGTGTGCATTGTGCTTCACGATCTGAACCTCGCCGCACTGTGGGCAGACAGAATAGTGCTGCTGCACAACGGCAGGCTGGTGTCGCAGGGAACACCGGAAACTGTGTTACAGGCCGATGATCTGAAGCGCTGGTACGGTGCTCAGGTACACGTTGGCCAGCATCCGGCCAACGCCTCCCCGCAGGTATTTCTGGCCCCTTAGCTTGAACAACTCACTTCCAGCCGTTTGCCCCAGTCAGGTGGACGGCTGGCATAGTCATCATCGCGATCGGCAAACGGGGTACGCAAAGCCTGGTGCAACCGGTGCAGTTCGGCGTAATCCCCCTGCTCTGCCTGGCTAATCGCCCGTTGCGCCAGCCAGTTACGTAATACCATCGCCGGATTTACCGCCTTCATCTGTGTTTGTCTGACTGCATCGGCAATATTGTCTTGCTGAAGGCGCGAGCGATACCGCGTGAACCAGTCGTCAAATGCTGCGCGGTCGATAAACTCATCGCGCAACGGAGATTGCGCACTGTGCTGCTCCGTTTCGCTGAGCATGCGAAACGTTCGCGTATAGTCGCTTCTTTCTCGCGCCATCAGGCTAAACAGTTCGCTAAGCAGTTCGTTATCGTCTTTCTGCTCGCTAAAGAAGCCGAGCTTTTGCCGCATCCGCTGACCATAGCGAGTTAACAGCGCCAGCTGGTAACTGTCCAGCGCATCATTTAGCGCCTCGACCTGGATAAACGGCGACAGGGTTTGCGCCAGACGTTGTAGGTTCCACAACGCGGCAGCCGGTTGGTTATCGAAACTGTATCGCCCCTGGTTGTCAGAGTGGTTGCAGATATAATCAGGCACGTAATCATCAAGAAAACCGAATGGACCGTAATCCATCGTCAGACCCAGAATCGACATGTTGTCCGTGTTCATAACACCATGCGCAAATCCTACCGCCTGCCAGTCAGCGATTAACGTCGCAGTACGCGTGACAACATCGTTAAACCACAGCTGATACTTATCGGCTTCTTCCTGCCATTGCGGCCAGTAATGGCGAATCGCAAAGTCAGCCAACTCACGCACTTTTTCCGGCTCTCGGCGATAGTAAAAATGCTCAAAGTGGCCAAACCGCATATGGCTTTGCGCCACGCGAATGAGCATCGCCCCTGCTTCGACCGTTTCGCGATAAACCGGCGTGTCACTGGTGACAATCGACAATGCCCGCGTGGTCGGTATTCCCAGGTAGTACATCGCTTCACTGGCCAGGCTTTCACGAATGGTCGAGCGCAGCACGGCACGCCCATCACCCATGCGGGAATACGGTGTGAGTCCGGCGCCTTTCAGGTGCCAGTCAAACGTTGAACCATCCGCGAGCTGTTGTTCGCCCAGCAGGATCCCTCGTCCGTCGCCAAGCTGACCAGCCCAGACGCCGAACTGATGCCCACTATAAACCTGGGCTAAAGGCGACATCCCGGGAAGCAACGATTCGCCGCCCCAAACGCCTGCACCAGTCGGAATATCAAATAGCGCCGCAGGAATTGCTAATTGCTCCGCCAGCGCATCGTTATGCCAGATAAGGCGCGCGTTTTTCAGAGGGGTGGGTGAAAGCGCGGTATAGGTTGCTGGTAGTTCATCACGCCAGCGAGTGGTAAAAGACAGGGTCATAGGGCCTCCTGCCTCTAGTGTAGACTGTTAATAGGCTGTTAAACACCAGCAAATAAAAGGGTTATATCTTAGCGAGCGAAATTATCTGCGCAGGAGGCACCGCAGGCCACAACCCTCCCTGCATGGCACTGAATCCCACAGGCAAGACGCGCTCCAGCATCTCTTGTGTATCAATTCCGCTAATGATTATTGACTCACAGCTGGGCGATAGTTGCGCCAGAATAGCCCGCATAAACGGTTCAAACGAAATATGTGCAATCCTTTGTTGAACAAAGTTTTTATCCAGCACGACGCGTTTGAACAGGCCGTCAAAAATTGCCCGGGTTGATATACCGCCAGAACCATAGTTTGTCAGGACTAATGGAAATCGCGCAGCAAGTGCGGCCAATATTGGATTATCTTTACCTTTGTTTAACTCCGGATAGCTTTCATTAATAGTCAGCTCCAGAAATGAAAATCGTTCAACTTGTGAAGCAAGTTCAGTATCTGATAATAAAGTATTAGCAACTGCTGGCGTTAAATTAATCCAGGCGGATACTTTTCGCTGAATAAAAAAATGTTGGCACGTTTCGATTAATTCTAGTTTTTCTACAAATAAACGACATTGTTCGTCGTCTGACATCCGAGGTAGGACCAGCTCGGTAGGTATACGCACATCCCCATGCGCACTGGCGAAACTGGTGATGATATCGACGAATTCAAGATCGCCTTTTTCGCTTCTCGCAGGAAGAAAAGAGAACTCAGAATGGTAAAGATTATCCAGTGAAACAATCATCGTGCCAGCCCCGCTGCATGGGTGTTATCCGGCATCCTGTAGCAAAGGATGGAGAAATACGTTACTGCTGATGCAAGTAGAGGCCCTTTCATTTTTCCCTTTTTAGCCGGTAAATCGAATCCTTTTTTTTAGCTTATCCTGATTATAAGCGAATATCCAGCTTTGCACTTTTTAATATCTCGGAATAAATCATATTTTTAGCAAGATACGCTCTTAATGTTCAGGGGTATTGTCTAACCAAAGGCAGAAATAAAAGTTAACTTTCAAATGGTGATGTTGAGGCTGCGCACTCGATGGCAGCCTCGGAGTTGCGGGGGATTAAATACGTCGCGCCTGCCAAAAGTTTTTACGCCAGTAAACGTTATCCAGAGACGAGCGCATCACGCCACGACTGGTTGAGGCATGAATAAATTGATTATTGGTATCGTAAATACCAACATGCAGACCGCTTTCCCCAGACCCGGTTTTAAAGAAAACCAGATCGCCTGGCAGCAAATCGTCTTTATCAATTTCGGTACCAATCTTTGATTGCGTACGCGTATCGCGCGGGAGTTGCAGGTCGAATTTATCGCGCATCGTCATCAAAACAAATCCAGAACAATCCACCCCACTACGGCTCATGCCGCCATAACGATAGGGTGTGCCATGCCAGGTTTGTAGCTGATCATTAAGACCGGCGATAACGGCAATAGAATCCGACAAGCGGGCATTTGGCGCAGGCGCACGATGGCTGCTGCAGCCCGCCAAAAACAATGCTGTGATGAAAAGGAGCCAAAAGCGCATTCAGTACGAATCCTCTGAATTTTATTTTTATGCCAATTTAGCGTGGAAATTATATGATTTTCAAGAACCCATTTCACTTAAGTGGTTGATATGAGCATTCTGTGCCCTTCAATATCCAAACGTCGGAAGTTGACGCCATAGGCCGCAGACAGATTGGCCGGCGTCAGTACCGCATCTCGTGAACCACTGGCAAGCAGTTTCCCGCGTTTGAGTAACCAGGCTTTATGCGCATGGCGTAAGGTGTGATTAAGGTCGTGGCTACTCATCACAATCGCTATGCCCTGCAAACACAGCTGACTCAACAAGCGGTCCAGTGCGTTTTGTTGCGCGACATCCAGACTGTTCATCGGCTCATCCAGCAGTAAAAGCTGACCTAATGGATTCGCTTGTGGGCAAATCTGCAGGATAACCGCAGCCAGGCGCACACGCTGCCACTCACCGCCGGAAAGTTGGTTCACGCCGCGCCCCAGTTTATCTCCCAGGCCGAGCGCATCGGCGATCTCCTGTAACAGATCGGTGCGTGCTTTGTCGGGTTGATGCAGCGTCAGAAAATGCCAGACCGGCATGGCAAACGGCGGATTTTGCTGTTGCGCAAGATAGGCGCGATATTGCGCCAGCCTGGCGGCCGGCCATTCCTCCAACGGCATATCACCAAAAGTGATACTGCCCTCTCCGTTTGTCAGCCCCGCCATACGCGCCAACAGCGTACTTTTTCCGGCACCGTTTGGTCCCACTAAATGCAAGATCTCTCCTGCTTTTATCTCACCAGAAAGCGGGCCGAGACGGGTCGATTCCGCGACGTCCTGTAGCTGCATCAATCGAGACATTAGTTTGCCAGCGCCTGCTTGATGGTTTGCACCAGGATGGGATCCTCAGGCGTCATATCCGGTGAGAATCGTTGCAGCACCTTTCCATCGCGACCCACTAAAAACTTCTCGAAATTCCACAGGATATCGTCCGGGTAGAGCGGCGCACGACCTTTGCTCGCCATTCGCTCGTAGAACCCACTGTCCGCAGGCGCAACGGCCGTTGGCGCGGCATCAATCAGCTTCTGATACAGCGGATGGCGTCCCTCGCCGTTGACGTCAATTTTGCTGAACATCGGGAAAGTTACGCCCCATGTGGTGCTGCAGTACGTTTTTATTTCCTCTTCGCTGCCCGGCTCCTGGCCCAGAAACTGATTGCAAGGGAAACCAAGAACACTGAAGCCCTGTTGGTGCCAGGCTTTCTGCAGATTTTCCAGTTGCTCGTACTGCGGCGTCAGTCCACATTTTGAAGCAACGTTGACGATTAACAGCACATTCCCGGAATACGGCTGCAGTGAGGTAACCTCGCCGTCGATGGTCGTCACTTCTGTATCGAGGATAGTGTTTTGCATAGCATCTCCAGAACAACAGGTGGATTTTCAGTTTTTAATCATAGACCGTACCAACGCGTTCTAGCGCGCGGCTTTTAACAATAGCCAGATAAATACCGGTGCGCCCATGGTGGCCGTTACCACGCCGATAGGTAACTCAGCCGAGGCCAGCACCAAACGCGCGACAACATCAGCAAACAATAATGCGATTGCGCCAGCCAACGCACAACCTGGCAGTAAAACACGGTGATCGGTGAGGCCGCACAGTCGCAAAATATGCGGGATTACAAGCCCAATAAAACCAATCGCCCCTGCCAGAGCCACGCTCACGCCAACCATCCAGCCTGTGGCAACCACCAGCAGGTTGCGCCAGAACCATAATGGCAGTCCTAGCTGACGCGCAGAAGTCTCTCCTAACGCCAGCATATTCATCGGCTGCGACTGACAGCAGATCCACACCAGCACCGGAATCAACGCCACCATGAGCCAGGCCTGATGCCAGTCTACGCCACCGAAGCCCCCCATCATCCAGTACATCAGCTGACGTAAATCAAACGAGGTAGAGAAGTAGATAGCCCATGTCATCAACGCGCTACAGATAATCCCCAGCGCCACCCCCGCCAGCAGCAGGCGGCTGGTAGACAGATGTCGACGGGCGAAACGTAGCAGAATAAGCGTGATAATCAGCGCTCCGGCAATGGCGCAAAGGCCCAACGCCCAGCCAGGAAGTTGCCCCTGCCCCAGCAACACCGCCGCGATAAGCCCGACTCCCGCGCCGTTAGATACGCCCAGTAATCCAGGCTCTGCGAGCGGGTTTTCAAACAGAGCTTGCATTACTGCGCCAGATAAGGCCAATGCAGCGCCTACCAGCAAAACGGCAAGGGTACGGGGAAGTCGAATTTGCCAGACGAACAGATCGCCGCGGGCGCTGAACCAGTCGCCGGGAGCGATCCATTGTTCTCCTGCGCACAAGCTTAGAATCGTTGCCAGTAGCATAAGTACTGACAGTGACAGTATCCAGCGTACGTTTCGACGCTGCTGTTGATGGGCGAAAGTCAGCATGTTTTCCATTCTGCTGAAAAGAGATGGAGGTGATTCTACGGTGCTGATTCGGTAGTGAAAAGGAAAAAGGCCGCATAGCGGCCTTTTTAGTTATACGCGTCATACTCTGCGTATCGTTAAATCACTCTTCTTTGGGCGTTGCGTTTTCAACCCGGCTTTTTAACTTCTGTCCGGGTCTGAAGGTCACCACGCGCCGTGCTGTAATGGGAATATCTTCGCCCGTTTTCGGGTTACGGCCCGGACGTTGATTCTTATCACGCAGATCGAAGTTACCAAAACCAGAGAGTTTTACCTGCTCACCATTTTCCAGAGCACGACGGATCTCTTCGAAAAACAGCTCGACCAGTTCTTTGGCATCCCGCTTGCTAAGCCCAAGCTTATCAAACAGATATTCTGACATTTCAGCTTTTGTAAGCGCCATAGGTTCAATCCCTCAATGATGCCTGGAATCGCTCTTTTAATGCCTCTACACATTTGGCGACGGTAGCGGCAATCTCCTCTTCTTCAAGTGTACGGCTGGTATCCTGAAGGATCAGGCTGATAGCGAGGCTCTTATAGCCCTCCGCAACACCCTTACCGCGGTACACGTCAAATAAGTTTACGCCAACTACCTGATTTACGCCAACTTTCTTACACTCGGATAAAATATCCGCAGCGGGAACGTTTTCTGCCACAACGACTGCGATATCGCGACGGTTCGCTGGGAAGCGAGAAACTTCACGCGCCTGAGGCACCACGCGGTCTGCGAGCTTATTCCACTCCAGTTCAAACACCAGAGTGCGACCGTTCAGGTCCAGTTTACGTTCCAGTTCAGGATGAACAACCCCAATGAAACCAATACGTTCACCTTTCAGATAAATCGCCGCAGACTGACCCGGATGCAGTGCTGGATTCGCTTCAGCTTTGAACTGAATGTCCCCCAGTTTTCCGGTCAGGTCGAGAACCGCTTCCAGATCGCCTTTCAGATCATAGAAATCAACGGTCTCTTTTGCCAGATTCCAGTGTTCATCATGACGGTTACCGCAGATCACGCCAGCCAGCATCAGATCCTGACGGATCCCGAGGTTGGCCTGCGTATCTGGCACGAAACGTAAACCCGTTTCGAAAATACGTACGCGGTTCTGCTGACGATTCTGGTTATACACTACCGTAGACAGCAAGCCAGTCCACAGGGACAAACGCATTGCCGACATATCAATAGAGATTGGGCTTGGCAGCAGCAGCGCTTCTTCACCCGGATGCAGCAGCGACTGGACTTTCGGGTCGACGAAGCTATAGGTAATGACTTCCTGGTAGCCTTTGTCATTCAGCATGGTTTTTACACGTTTCAGCGACAAATCCGCTTCACGATGCGTACCCATGATAAGACCCGCCTGAATCGGCGTGTTCGGGATATTGTCATACCCGTATACGCGGGCGACTTCTTCGACCAGGTCTTCTTCGATTTCCATATCGAAACGCCAGCTCGGCGCGACCGCTTTCCACTCATCCTGCCCTTCCGTCACGTCACAACCCAGACGACGCAAAATGTCGCTCACCTGCTCATCGGCAATATGGTGTCCGATCAGACGATCCAGTTTGCTACGACGAAGCGTAATGGTTGCGCGTTTTGGCAGCGTGGCTTCGTTCGTCACGTCAATGACTGGGCCCGCTTCACCGCCGCAGATATCAATCAGCAGGCGCGTTGCACGTTCCATGGCCTTATGTTGCAGCGCAGGATCGACACCACGTTCATAGCGGTGAGATGCATCGGTGTGCAGACCGTGACGGCGCGCGCGACCGGTAATAGACAGCGGGCTGAAGAATGCACATTCCAGCAGGACGTTTTGTGTTTCATCGTTCACGCCGGAATGTTCGCCACCAAAGATGCCGCCCATCGCCAGCGCTTTGTTGTGGTCCGCAATCACCAGCGTATCTGCATTCAGCTTCGCTTCGCTGCCGTCCAGCAATACCAGGGTCTCACCCTCTTTTGCCATACGGACAACAATTCCGCCTTCAATGCGGTCTTTGTCGAATGCGTGCATCGGCTGGCCCAGTTCGAGCAGCACATAGTTAGTCACGTCAACCACGGCATCGATAGAACGAATACCGCAACGACGCAGTTTTTCTTTCATCCACAGCGGGGTCGGCGCTTTAACATTGATGCCTTTCACCACGCGGCCCAGATAGCGTGGGCAGGCTTCCACGGCTTCGACCTGAATCGGCAGGACGTCGCTAATGGTCGCGGCTACTGGCGCGATTTCCGGCTCAACCAGCGGGGCTTTGTTCAGTACAGCAACATCACGCGCCACACCGATGATGCCTAAGCAGTCGGCGCGGTTCGGCGTGACGCTGATTTCGATGGTGTTGTCGTCAAGCTTCAGGTATTGACGGATATCGGTGCCAATTGGCGCATCGGCAGGCAGTTCGATAATCCCGTTATGATCGTCGGAAATACCCAGCTCGGAGAACGAGCACAGCATGCCTTCAGATGGTTCACCGCGCAGTTTCGCGGCTTTAATTTTGAAATCGCCCGGCAGAACGGCACCAACGGTTGCCACAGCCACTTTCAACCCCTGACGGCAGTTTGGCGCACCGCAGACGATATCCAGCAGGCGGTCGCCGCCTACATTCACTTTGGTGACGCGCAGTTTGTCAGCGTTCGGGTGCTGGCCACATTCAACCACTTCACCTACCACAACGCCATTGAACGCGCCGGAAACAGGTTCCACACCGTCAACTTCAAGACCCGCCATCGTGATTTGGTTTGACAGCGCATCGCTATCAATCGCCGGATTTACCCATTCGCGTAACCACAGTTCACTGAATTTCATTGTTTTATCCTGCCTTTATTTAAACTGTTTGAGGAAACGCAGATCGTTTTCGAAGAAAGAACGCAGATCGGTAACGCCGTAACGCAGCATAGTAAGACGCTCCATACCCATACCGAATGCAAAGCCGGAATAGATTTCCGGATCGATTCCAACGTTACGCAACACGTTCGGGTGAACCATCCCGCAGCCCAGCACTTCCAGCCATTTGCCGTTTTTGCCCATCACGTCAACTTCCGCAGATGGTTCAGTGAACGGGAAGTAGGAAGGACGAAAACGAACCTGCAGGTCTTCTTCAAAGAAGTTGCGCAGGAAATCGTGCAGCGTGCCTTTCAGGTTGGTGAAGTTGATGTTGGTATCAACAATCAGCCCTTCCATCTGGTGGAACATTGGGGTGTGAGTCTGATCGTAATCGTTACGATATACGCGGCCCGGGGCGATAATACGGATCGGCGGCTGTTTTTCTTTCATGGTGCGGATCTGCACGCCGGAAGTCTGTGTGCGCAGCAGGCGCGTCGCGTCAAACCAGAAAGTGTCGTGGTCAGCGCGCGCCGGGTGATGGCTAGGAATGTTGAGCGCATCGAAGTTATGATAGTCATCTTCGATTTCCGGACCGGTCGCCACGGTAAAGCCCAGCTCACCGAAGAAACTTTCAATCCTGTCGATTGTACGCGTTACCGGGTGCAGACCGCCGTTTTCGATACGACGCCCAGGAAGGGAGATATCGATCGTTTCTTCAGCCAGACGAGCATTCAGCGCAGCACTTTCTAATTCGGCCTTACGCGCGTTCAGCGCTTGCTGTACCTGCTCTTTGGCTTCGTTAATCACCGCACCTGCTGCCGGGCGCTCTTCTGGCGGCAGTTCGCGCAGGGTTGTCATCTGAAGGGTCAAGTGCCCTTTCTTGCCCAAATATTCGACGCGGACATTGTCTAACGCGGCAACATCTGAAGCCTGGTTAATGGCGGCCGTTGCACTGGCAACCAGCTCTGCGAGATGTGACATGGTTTTCCTCGTTATGTTGCGATATTCACTAGTCGCTCGTATATACGCAAAATCATTCAAGTTGTATCAACGCGGCCAAAGAGCGAATGCAGCCAATACAGAGACAACTTGAAGGATGACGCGTATAAAAAAAGCCTCCACCAGGGAGGCTTTTAGGCGCTGTTTTCCGTTTCTTCTTTCACGCGCAAGCCTCCTGAGTTCAGGTGCTAAAGTAAAAGAAGAAGCGGAAAATAGCAGCATTCATGCTTGCGTTACCTTGTGTGGTAAAAACCGGACAACCTTTATTGAAAAGGCTTACGGATAAATTGTCAACTAATTGATTGCACTACAAATAAAAGAGAGGGAGCCAGGCTCCCTCTTTTCACCGGCTTATGCCAGAGCTGCTTTCGCTTTTTCGACCAGAGCGGTGAACGCTACTTTGTCGAATACTGCGATGTCAGCCAGGATCTTACGGTCGATTTCAACAGAGGCTTTTTTCAGGCCGTTGATGAATTTGCTGTAAGAAATACCGTTCTGACGTGCTGCTGCGTTGATACGCGCAATCCACAGTTGACGGAACTGACGCTTTTTCTGACGACGGTCACGATAAGCGTACTGACCAGCTTTGATAACAGCCTGGAAGGCAACGCGGTATACGCGAGAACGCGCACCGTAGTAGCCTTTAGCTTGTTTCAAAATTTTCTTGTGACGTGCACGGGCAACTACACCACGTTTTACGCGAGCCATATGTGCTCTCCTGTATCTATATTCTTAGTAAAAAAATGAATTAAACGTTAACGGCTTATGCGTACGGCAGGCACGCGATAACCAGACCCAGATCGCCTTTAGACACGAGGCCTTTTGGACGCAGGTGACGTTTACGCTTAGTAGATTTTTTGGTCAGAATATGACGCAGGTTTGCGTGCTTACGCTTAAATCCACCACCACCGGTTTTTTTGAAACGCTTAGCAGCACCGCGTACGGTCTTAATTTTTGGCATTTTAATAACTTCCACTTCGCATTGTTAATAAACGAAACGTAGGCGAACAACGGCTGTGGAACCCGTAGGCTCCACAGACATTGCTACTTGAAGGCCTTACTGTTTCTTCTTAGGAGCGAGCACCATGATCATCTGGCGGCCTTCGATCTTCGTAGGGAAGGATTCGACTACTGCCAGTTCACTCAGATCGTCACGGACGCGGTTGAGCACTTCCATACCAATCTGTTGGTGGGCCATCTCACGACCGCGAAAACGCAGCGTGATCTTAGCCTTATCGCCATCTTCCAGAAAGCGTACCAGGCTGCGGAGTTTTACCTGGTAATCGCCATCGTCGGTGCCAGGACGGAATTTAATTTCCTTAACCTGGATAACTTTTTGCTTTTTCTTCTGTTCCTTAGAAGACTTACTCTTTTCATAAAGGAACTTGCCGTAGTCCATAATACGACAAACTGGCGGTTCGGCGTTAGGGCTGATTTCAACTAAATCTACTCCAGCTTCTTCAGCTTTTTCGATCGCTTCTCTCAGACTCACAATACCCAAAGCTTCGCCTTCCAGACCTGTTAAGCGAACTTCCAGGGCGCGAATCTCGCCATTGATACGATTCGGACGTGCCGTTTGAACTCGTTTTCCGCCTTTAATACCTTATTCCTCCAGTTGTTGAAGACTGCGGCTGCGAATCTCTTGTTGCAGCTTCTCAATCACTTCATTTACGTCCAGGCTGCCCAAGTCTTTGCCACGACGGGTGCGCACGGCAACTTTGCCTGCTTCTACCTCTTTGTCGCCACAGACCAACATGTAAGGGACACGACGTAAAGTGTGCTCGCGGATTTTAAAGCCAATCTTCTCATTTCTCAAGTCTGCTTTTACACGAATACCCGCATTTTGTAGTTTCTGCGTTAATTCGTTAACGTATTCAGACTGAGAATCGGTGATGTTCATGACCACAACCTGAACCGGCGCGAGCCAGGTCGGGAAGAAGCCAGCGAACTCTTCGGTCAGGATACCGATGAAACGTTCCATCGACCCAAGAATTGCACGGTGAATCATAACCGGAACCTGACGCTCGTTGTTTTCGCCAACGTAAGAGGCGCTTAAACGGGACGGCAGGGAGAAGTCCAGCTGTACAGTACCGCACTGCCATGCACGATCGAGGCAGTCATACAGGGTAAATTCAATTTTCGGACCGTAGAACGCGCCCTCACCCAGTTGGAACTCAAACGGGATGTTGTTTTCTTCCAGCGCAACGGCCAGGTCAGCTTCAGCACGGTCCCACATTTCATCGCTACCGATACGTTTTTCGGGGCGAGTGGACAGTTTGACGACGATTTTCTCGAAGCCAAAGGTGCTGTACATATCGTAGACCATACGAATGCACGCGTTAACTTCATCACGAATCTGCTCTTCAGTACAGAAGATATGTGCATCATCTTGAGTGAAGCCACGAACACGCATCAGGCCATGCAGCGCACCTGACGGTTCATTACGGTGGCAGCTACCAAACTCAGCCATACGCAGCGGCAGATCGCGATAGGATTTCAGACCCTGATTAAAGATCTGCACGTGGCCTGGGCAGTTCATTGGCTTAATGCAGTATTCACGGTTCTCAGAAGAGGTGGTGAACATCGCATCTTTGTAGTTATCCCAGTGACCTGTTTTTTCCCACAGCACGCGGTCCATCATGAATGGGCCTTTCACTTCCTGATACTGGTATTCTTTCAGTTTTGAACGAACGAATACCTCCAGTTCACGGAAGATAGTCCAGCCATCGTTGTGCCAGAACACCATACCCGGTGCTTCTTCCTGCATATGATACAGGTCAAGCTGTTTACCGATTTTACGGTGATCGCGTTTGGCCGCTTCTTCCAGACGTTGCAGGTAGGCATTCAGGGCTTTTTTATCTGCCCATGCAGTACCATAAATACGCTGCAGCATCTTGTTATTGCTGTCGCCACGCCAGTATGCCCCTGCGGTCTTCATCAGTTTGAAGTGATGGCAGAAGCGCATGTTCGGCACGTGCGGGCCACGGCACATATCGACATATTCTTCATGATGGTACAAGCCAGGCTTGTCATCATGGGCAATGTTTTCATCAAGAATGGAGACTTTATAGGTCTCGCCACGCTTCACGAAGGTTTCACGCGCTTCGTACCAGCTGACTTTCTTCTTAATGACATCGTAGTTTTTCTCAGCGAGCTCGTGCATCCGCTTCTCGAGCGCGTCGACATCTTCCTGGGTTAACGTACGGTCAAGATCGATATCGTAGTAAAAACCGTTATCAACAACCGGTCCGATCGCCATTTTGGTGTGCGGCCAGAGTTGTTTGATCGCGTGCCCTAACAGGTGCGCACAGGAGTGACGAATGATCTCCAGACCTTCTTCATCCTTCGCGGTGATGATGGAGAGTTTCGCATCATGCTCAATCAGATCGGAAGCATCTACCAGCTCACCGTCAACACGGCCAGCAATAGTGGCTTTCGCCAGACCTGGACCGATGTCCAGCGCAACATCCATGGGGCTTACAGCGTGGTCGTAATGGCGTTGGCTGCCATCAGGAAGAGTAATAACAGGCATGTTATATCCTTATTTGCAGTGGTGACCCACACGTAAGATCACATACAAAGATTCAATATTTAAAATTATCAAAAAGGTGTGGGCTGATTCCCGCTTCACTCTGCGAAATATGTCACTGGTTGCCTTAAAGACCACACTGGACCTACACCCGCTTTTTGATAACACCGTTTGACAGTGTACACGGCATTACGGGTCGATCAAAGCAACAATCAACGCGCGCTCTATGATGTAAATCAATTCACTGACACCCAACCGTCTTTGTTACACTTGCACAAAGTCATCTAACCTGAGCAGGAAAAAAACAATGCCCACAAATCGCTTTGCGAAGAAACACTGGAAGATGGTTGTGATTCTGCTCGTTATTTGTGCGGCCATGTTGATGCTGCGCTGGGCTGCGATGATCTGGGGCTAAATGACGCTCCCCCACTGTTCCGGTTTCGTTTATTTATCGATTAATCGAATTCGTCTGAAAATAGCGCTTTATGGCCAGGTAAAAAAATAAAACGCAAATTAAATATTAAATAAACTTAACTTTAATTTAGGAAAGCCAGGTCATTTATTTGACCCAGCTTGTCATTACATCCGATAGCCGAGGGAAACTGTCGTGCGGCGATCGGTATGTTCCGGCGCTGTTGCCGGCGGTTCAGAGTTCCAGGTCACGTTGTAAGCCACCTTTAACCCAAAGTGCTCGTTGATGGCAACGTTCAGGGCAGTTTCAGAGTTGAGCGTGGTATCGTCAGCGCCGAATACCGACACACCCTGAGTAAACTTGGTGTTGTCCGTCATCTGCCATGCATAAGCCCCGGACGCATAGCCCAACGGCTGTGTTTCGGTGGTGCCATCCGTGTGCTCGTCATAGCGCACGCCAGGACCGAATTCGAAACGGAAGCTGTGCACAGGTCCGTTGAGGAACTGACGACCGTAACCTGCGGTCAGTACGTCACGCTCGCGATAACCGTTGTAACGGTCGGTCAACCAGCTTGCCTGCCCAAAGAGATAGTCATAGTCGGTCATGTTATAACGACTACGGCCACCTACGGCATATTTCTCCGATGAACGCTCATCATTTGAGGAGGTATTGCTGGCATTTCCCCACAGAGACCATGCGGTCGTTTGGCCGTACCAGGTCATGGTGGTATCTGCGGTTAAAGAAGAACTTTTTGTGTTGCCTGACTGGGCGAGATATCCCGCGTTCAGGTTACCTTCAAAGGGTTTTTTCGCGCTGGAAGGGTCATCCATGACAGTAAAAACGGAATCATCGGCTACAGCATGCATTGACGCAAGCAGGCCTCCCGTCAGCAGTAATGCTGCGGGCACTGTCTTCAAAAGCTTCATTTATTAAGAGTCCGTACAACAAAAAAAGAGACCATTACGGTCTCGGAAACTTTCATATGGATCAATGACAAAAGACCCTTGAAAGGTAACAAATTATAAAAAGACTCGAATAACATAGCAATAAATTCTTATTTCATTTTTTGAATAAGAGCGTTCCTAAACCTTTATTTTATTTATATATCTTTATGACGATAATTTTAAATAAAGATATGAAAAATCATGTTGTTAATTACTTCACTTTCGGGAGGTTAAGTGCCAGACTGAGTTCAGCCTAACAGGAGGTAAAGATGGTACGTATCTATACGTTAACACTTGCGCCCTCTCTCGATAGCGCAACAATCACCCCGCAAATTTACCCGGAAGGTAAGCTTCGTTGTACCTCGCCGGTTTTTGAACCCGGCGGCGGTGGTATCAACGTCGCTCGCGCAATTGCCCATCTTGGCGGAACCGCAACAGCGATTTTCCCCGCGGGGGGAGCAACCGGAGAACATCTTGTTGCATTGCTCGCCGACGAAAATGTTCCCGTATCTACCGTCGAAGCCAAAGACTGGACCCGACAAAATCTTCATGTCCACGTGGAGTCCAGCGGCGAACAATATCGTTTTGTCATGCCAGGCGCTGCGCTGACCGATGAAGAGTTCTACCAACTTCAGGATCAGGTGCTGGAAATTGAATCTGGCGCGCTGCTGGTCATCAGCGGCAGTTTGCCGCCCGGCGTACAGCTTGAGAAATTGACCCGACTCATTACCACCGCACAAAAACAGGGGATCCGCTGTATTGTCGACAGTTCAGGCGAAGCACTGACGGCGGCGTTAGCCATCGGCAATATCGAACTGGTCAAACCCAACCTCAAAGAACTGAGTGCGCTGGTTAACCGCGAACTGACACAGCCCGATGATGTGCGCAAAGCCGCACAGGAAATCGTGCAAAGCGGAAAAGCGCACCGCGTTGTGGTCTCGCTTGGGCCTCAAGGGGCGCTGGGTGTAGATCGCGATACCTGCGTTCAGGTGGTTCCGCCACCGGTGAAAAGTCAAAGTACCGTAGGTGCAGGCGACAGTATGGTCGGGGCCATGACGCTTAAACTGGCAGAGAACGCGCCTTTTGAGGATATTGTCCGTTACGGTGTCGCCGCGGGCAGCGCAGCAACGCTGAATCAGGGTACTCGCCTGTGCTCTTTGGACGACACGCAAAAAATATATTCGTATCTCGCTCAGTAATGACACCGTCCCTCTTTTGAAGAAAAAGGGGGATTCTCGCGTAAAACTGTCAGCATGGGTGTTATGCGACTATGATAAAAAATCACGTGATTACAAAGAAGTGAATCATGTGCAGTCAGACGTATCCACAACGGTACGGGGTGAAGAAGAACGACAAACATTAAGTGCCTTTCCAGCGATGACGCGTCCGTGGTGTGCGTCAGTTCGTGTTTTTTAACCGCATTCTTGCGCTAACCTTATGATCTGGCAGACAACATGGGGAGAGACATCATGTGGCAGGCTATCAGTCGTCTTTTAAGCGAGCAATTAGGTGAAGGCGAAATCGAACTGCGTAATGAACTGCCCGGCGGAGAGATCCACGCCGCATGGCATTTACGCTATGCGGGGCGAGATTTTTTCGTCAAATGCGATGAAAGAGAGCTGTTAACCGGCTTTACGGCAGAAGCCGATCAGCTGGAGCTACTTTCCCGCAGTCAAACTGTATCTGTACCGAAAGTCTGGGCAGTAGGCGCAGACAGAGATTACAGCTTTCTGGTGATGGATTTCCTCCCTCCCCGTCCGCTTGATGCGCATAACGCGTTTATCCTCGGTCAACAGCTTGCGCATTTGCACGAATGGAGCGACCAGCCTCAGTTTGGTCTCGACTTCGATAACGCGCTCTCTACCACGCCGCAGCCAAATACCTGGCAACGTCGCTGGTCAACCTTTTTCGCTGAGCAGCGTATAGGCTGGCAGCTGGAACTCGCCGCTGAAAAAGGCATTGCGTTTGGCAATATTGACGCCATCGTCGAACATGTCCAGCAACGTCTCTCTTCTCATCAGCCGCAGCCGTCTCTCCTGCACGGTGATTTGTGGTCCGGGAACTGCGCCCTCGGTCCTAACGGTCCGTACATCTTTGACCCTGCCTGCTACTGGGGGGACAGAGAGTGTGACCTGGCAATGCTGCCGTTACATACCGATCAGCCGCCGCAAATTTATGACGGTTACCAGTCTGTCTCGCCACTGCCGCTGGACTTTCTCGACAGGCAGCCAATCTACCAGCTCTATACGCTGCTGAATCGGGCAATTCTGTTTGGGGGACAGCATTTGGTTGTGGCGCAGAAAGCGCTGGATAGATTACTGGCGGCTTAACGACGTACCGTGTTGCTTATCAGGCCTGCCGTTTCGCAACGTGGCAGGCCCGATAGAGTGGCACTTACAAAAAGCCCAGCAATGAGAAGAATAAGTAGCCGATCACGATAACGATCACCGGCAGAATATAAAGCGGGAAAATTTGTAAGAAGATCGTATGGTGCGGTACCACAATTCGCGACTCAAGTTGCTCGCGGGATAATCCTTCACTGCCCTTTGCTTGTTCCAGAATTAGCTGATCCTCAACGCCTTCGCGTAAGAAACGCGCCTGGCGGCTCATTCTGGCGCCTGAGTCCTGCAACGCCAGGCCGATAAAAATCAGAATGAATATCAGCCAAAAAACGAGATTCAGTCCACTTTGAAAATCGGGCGTTGGCGAGTTATACCAGAACACGTTAAGAAAAGGTGTGTTCACCCGCATCATGTCGATCATCACATGGGCAAAATCGAGCATGACCGCGTTAATCCCTTCCTGCTTTTCGCTGTGCGCGTACATAAACTTCAGTACTGAAACCAGCGTTGAAATCAGCGCGGGAATGAAAACCACCCATCCCACCAGCCTTTTCAAGATGGCAATGCGTCCAGCTTGTTGATACGTCATGAGTTCCCCTTGATTAAGACGTGTCATTTTGGCCTAAGTTTACCCGTTGATTACCGTTTTCGCCTGATCTTTAAAGGCGGTATACTTCTGAATTAGCCATAATGAACGCTCAGAGTCCGTCCAGGCTGGCTCTAATCCCTTTTATCACCGTAAAGGAGAGGTTGTAATGTCAACCCCGCGTCAAATTCTTGCTGCAATTTTCGATATGGATGGGTTACTGGTCGATTCTGAACCGCTTTGGGATCAGGCTGAACTGGATGTGATAGCAAGTTTAGGCGTTGATATCTCCCGCCGCCATGAACTTCCCGATACCCTTGGCTTACGCATCGACATGGTGGTTGATTTGTGGTTTGCGCAGCAACCCTGGAACGGCCCCTCACGTCAGGAAGTCACCGAGCGCATCATTACCCGGGCCATTGCGTTGGTTGAAGAGACAAAACCGCTGCTGCCAGGCGTTCGTGAAGCTGTGGCACTGTGCAAATCTCAGGGAATCAAAGTAGGACTGGCATCCGCCTCGCCGCTACATATGCTGGAAAAAGTGCTGACCATGTTTGATCTGCGCGATGACTTCGACGCGCTGGCTTCTGCAGAAAAACTGCCTTACAGCAAACCGCACCCGCAAGTTTACCTCGATTGTGCGGCAAAACTGGGCATTGACCCGTTAAACTGCGTAGCACTGGAAGACTCAGTGAACGGCATGATTGCCTCGAAAGCAGCCCGTATGCGTTCCATCGTCGTACCAGCGCATGAGAATAAGGACGATCCTCGCTTCGTGCTTGCCGACGTCAAACTAACCTCGCTCACCGAACTCACAGCCGCTCATCTGCGCGGCTAATCCTGTAACGGGCAATGATCGTATTGCCCGTCTTTTCAGACCTTCTATTTTAAAACGCCGTTTCATTTTTAATTGTATTTCTGTTTAACCTCTCCTATCCTTGCCCTATAGCGCAAGCGTTAATGACATAAATAGTTGAGGTAAACATGATTCAGGAAGCTTTTCGTCTCGAGGGTAAAGTCGCCATCGTCACTGGATGTGACACCGGCCTCGGGCAGGGTATGGCAGTGGCGCTGGCTGAAGCGGGCTGCGATGTAGTCGGCGTGAATCGTAAAATACCGCATGAAACCGCAGAGAAAATTAACGCCTTCGGTCGACGCTTTATGGCCATTCAGGCCGACCTCAGTCAACAAGATGCTCTCACCAGCATCGTGACACAAACGGTATCGGCGTTTGGCCGGGTCGATATTCTGGTCAACAATGCAGGAACTATACGCCGTCAGGATGCACTGGACTTCAGTGAAAAAGATTGGGATGACGTGATGAATCTGAATCTAAAATCCGTTTTCTTTCTGTCGCAGGCCGTGGCGCGCCAGTTTCTGGCTCAGGGCAATGGCGGAAAAATCATTAACATTGCCTCGATGCTCTCTTTTCAGGGGGGTATCCGTGTACCTTCCTATACCGCATCAAAAAGCGGCGTTCTGGGCATCACTCGCCTGCTCGCCAATGAATGGGCGGCCAAAGGAATTAATGTCAACGCCATCGCGCCCGGCTATATGGCGACCAACAACACCCAGCAACTGCGCGCAGACAGCGAGCGCAATCAGGAGATTATCGATCGTATTCCCGCCGGACGCTGGGGCACGCCAAATGACCTGAAAGGCCCGGTTGTTTTCCTTGCAAGTCCCGCCTCTGACTATATTCATGGTTATACGCTGGCGGTGGATGGCGGTTGGCTGGCGCGGTAAAGGCGCACTTGTGACAAAGGGTTACAACGTCACCTCTTCCGCCTACTGTATAAAACCCCTATACTGTATGAATCGACAGTTTATTGGGTTTTATCATGACGGCGGAAGGCCACCTTCTTTTTTCTATTGCCTGTGCGGTATTTGCCAAGAATGCCGAGCTAACGCCCGTTCTTGCGCAGGGTGACTGGTGGCATATTGTTCCTTCAGCCATTTTAACGTGCCTGCTGCCGGATATCGATCATCCCAAATCTCTGCTGGGGCAGCGTCTGAAGTGGATATCAAAACCCATTGCCCGGGCATTTGGTCATCGCGGGTTTACACATAGCCTGCTGGCGGTTTTTGCCCTGCTGGCCACGTTCTACCTGAAAGTCCCGGATACCTGGATAATACCTGCCGATGCCTTACAAGGTATGGTACTCGGCTATCTTAGTCACATTCTGGCCGACATGCTGACCCCAGCAGGCGTTCCCCTGCTTTGGCCCTGCCGCTGGCGTTTTCGTCTGCCTATCCTCGTGCCGCAAAAAGGCAATCAACTGGAGCGGTTTCTGTGTATGGCACTGTTCGCATGGGCAATCTGGATGCCGCAAACCGTACAAGAGAACAGCGCGGTACGCTGGTCTTCGCAGATGATTAATACGCTACAAATGCAGTTCAATCGTTTCATAACGCATCAGATTGACTAATAAATCAGCCAAAAAGTCATTTTAGGTATAAACAATTCCATTTGAATATAAGAGGCAAGTCACAGTTCTGCTAATCTTGCGCCAACAGAATCACCTTTAAACGGTGATACGCATAATAAGATCAGGAGAACGGGGATGAACTTTCCATTAATCGCGAACATTATCGTGTTCGTAGTGCTGCTGTTCGTGCTGGCGCAAGCCCGTCACAAACAGTGGAGTCTGGCCAAAAAAGTACTGGTCGGTCTGGTCATGGGTGTCGTGTTCGGCCTTGCCCTGCACACCATTTATGGCTCCGACAGCCAGGTTCTTAAAGATTCAGTACAGTGGTTCAACATTGTCGGCAACGGCTATGTCCAACTGCTGCAGATGATTGTTATGCCGCTGGTATTTGCGTCTATTCTCAGCGCCGTTGCACGTCTGCATAACGCCTCTCAGTTAGGTAAAATCAGCTTCCTGACCATCGGAACGCTGCTGTTTACCACGCTGATTGCCGCGCTGGTAGGGGTTCTGGTGACCAACCTGTTCGGCCTGACCGCCGAAGGTCTGGTGCAAGGTGGTGCCGAAACCGCCCGTCTGAACGCGATTGAAACCAACTATGTTGGCAAAGTGGCTGACCTCAGCGTTCCGCAACTGGTGCTGTCGTTTATTCCGAAAAACCCGTTTGCCGATCTGACTGGCGCGAACCCGACGTCGATTATCAGCGTGGTTATCTTCGCCGCATTCCTGGGTGTAGCCGCACTGAAACTGCTGAAAGATGATGCACCAAAAGGCGAGCGCGTTCTGGTCGCTATCGATACCCTGCAAAGCTGGGTGATGAAACTGGTTCGTCTGGTGATGCAGTTGACGCCGTACGGTGTTCTGGCGCTGATGACCAAAGTGGTTGCGGGTTCCAACCTGCAGGACATCATCAAGCTGGGTAGCTTCGTCGTGGCCTCTTATCTCGGTCTGGGCATTATGTTCGTGGTACACGGGATCCTGCTGGGTGTGAACGGCGTTAGCCCGTTAAAATACTTCCGCAAGGTATGGCCAGTGCTGACGTTCGCCTTCACCAGTCGTTCCAGCGCAGCCTCAATTCCGCTGAACGTTGAAGCGCAGACCCGTCGTCTGGGCGTGCCTGAATCCATCGCCTCATTTGCCGCCTCGTTTGGTGCCACGATTGGTCAGAACGGTTGTGCGGGTCTGTACCCGGCAATGCTGGCAGTAATGGTTGCACCGACCGTCGGCATCAACCCACTGGACCCAATGTGGATTGCCACGCTGGTTGGTATCGTGACCGTGAGCTCCGCAGGGGTTGCGGGTGTGGGTGGCGGTGCAACATTTGCCGCGCTGATCGTCCTGCCCGCTATGGGTCTGCCGGTCACGCTGGTTGCGCTGCTGATCTCCGTTGAGCCGCTGATCGATATGGGTCGTACCGCGCTGAACGTAAGCGGTTCCATGACTGCCGGTACGCTGACCAGCCAATGGCTCAAGCAGACTGATAAAACGATTCTGGACAGCGACGATAACGCCGAACTGGCGCATCGCTAAGTCTGTCAGCTAAAAAACAAAAAACCGCCGGAGTGTCATGCTCCTGCGGTTTTTTTATATCCATTAATCGCTTAGTTCATTTTCCTGGCGAATCTGATTAGCCCAGCGCTGTGCTGATTCCGGGACCGTAAATGCAGGCGAACGTTGAAACGCCTCCCCCATTAAGACAAAAGCGACATATTTTCCGCGTAGTATCCATACGTCACGAAACGCATCCATTTTAATCGCATGCTCTGGTGGCGCGGGCTCCACGCGAGGAACATAGCTGATAACCGGACGATTTTGTTGGCGAAGAGGTTTCATAATCAGTTGCTTCACTAAAGACAAATTCTAAAAATCAGAAAACCGCTATCTTAGCCGATTATGCCACTGGGCGGTGCAAAAACAGCGTATTCGTGAAGGGAATGACTATATCGGGGATCGCAGACGGGTTGCAGGTGCTATTTGTGCCACAAGCAAAAAAATGCGGCGCACGATTGCGCCGCAAACTCAGGAATTACACGTTCAGAAAACTGCCAAGACGATAACCGCGCTCCGCAATTGCATATTTCAGTGACGAAGACGTCAGCACGTCGAGCTCAGTTAAGCGGGGGTAACAGTAGGCACTTTGACGAATAATGTCATCGATAAAGGCCGGATGACACATCACTTCCAGCGAAGACTCTCCCCGGTCGGCTGACGCATCCAGCGTCTGTAAAAACAGAGCCTCGGAAATCGCTTCGCCGTAAAACTCGCTGCTGAATCCCTGGGAGGTACGTAACGTTTCCGGAAAATCAGACGCCTGAAAAACGGTCTGACGATCGATACGCAATGCAATCCCCTTCTGGGCAGCAAACCCGGCTACGATAGAGAAAATTTGCGGGAACATATGCACATGGTGATGGCTATCCAGATGCGTCGGCTCCCGCCCGAACAGGTCAATAAAACGCTGATACTGCGCGGCCAGCTCCTGAGAAATTTCATCCAGCGGCAAAGTGTCCTCCTCTGCCATCTGCCAGATCCATTTCCCCAGTAATCCGTCACGGGTAAGGCCCGGCATTGCCGTCAACGGCCTACCCAGCGTCAGAACAAAATGCATCCCGACGGCAAGTGCAGGTATGTCACGACTCAGCTGTACCGCATGGTCAATCGCCGCACCGTTAACCAGCGCCGTTGTCGAGGTGACAACGCCATTACGACAGGCTTCAACAATGCCGTAGTTTTGTCCTTTACTCAGGCCAAAATCATCCGCATTAACAATCAGTACGCGTTCCATAGCCGACCTCAGTTAGTGTTGTTCGCTTTTGAGTTTCTCAATGCACCCGGCGAAGTTTGGCAACCATTTTTCATGCGCCAGGATTAGCTCACGCGCCAGAATCTCGGCATCGCTGTCAGAATGAACCAGCGGACTCAGGTTTAACGCCAGCAGCACATCATTCAGCTCGCCGCTCAATGCCGCATTGCTCGCCGCAACCTCAAAGCCTTTGATGGTGTAGATAAGACCGAGCACTTTCTCATCAAAATGGGTAATACGTGGGTGCGGCGTAGCACCGTTACGTCCGAGCGTGCAGGTCATCTCAACCGCCCAGTCCGCAGGAATGTTATCAACATGTCCATGATGTGGAATGTTGACGTAGTGCTCGGTCTGTTTGTCGTTGTAGATGGCGTTGATCACTTCACAGGCCGCATCGGAGTAATACGCGCCACCGCGCTGCTCCAGCTCTTTCGGCTTAACGTTTAGTTCAGGATTTTTGTAGAGATCAAACAGTTGTTTTTCTACTTTTTGTACTACCTGGGCACGTGCGCCGCCCTTATAGTACTCGCCCATTTCGATCGCCAGCATCTCTTTTGGCTTAAAGTAGTACAGCAAATACGAGCACGGCAGCAGCTTCAGCGAACGAATCAACCCTTCGCTGAACGGCAGGTCGAAAATGTTCTTCACGGTGGAAGCTTTCAGTTGTCCAGAAGCCACGCCGTCCAGCAGTTCATCAAAGCGTGATGTACCGTTCACCAGCACGTCTTTAATAAAGACCATGTGGTTCAGACCGAACAGATCGATGGATAAATCATCGCTCTCTTTCAGCGCCAGCACATCGCTAATGAACATTTTCATGCCGACAGGAATATTACACACACCGATGAATTTCTTGAAATTCGTGTGGCGATAGACCGCTTCAGTCACCATCCCTGCCGGGTTAGTAAAGTTAATCACCCAGGCATTCGGGCACAGTTCTTCCACATCTTTAATAATGTCAAAGATAACCGGAATGGTACGCAGACCTTTGAACAGCCCGCCAGCACCGTTGGTTTCCTGTCCCAGATAACCGTGGCTCAGTGGAATGCGTTCATCCTTTTCACGGGCTTTCAGTTGCCCTACGCGCAGTTGGGTGGTAACGAAATCAGCATCTTTCAGTGCTTCACGGCGGTCCAGCGTTTTAAACAACTTCATCGGTACGCCGGCTTTGTCGATCATGCGCTGGCAAAGGTCAAAAATAATGTCCAGCTTCTCTTTTCCACCGTCGACATCAACCAGCCACAACTCAGAAACCGGTAATTCATGATAGCGCTTAATAAAGCCTTCAAGTAATTCAGGGGTGTAGCTGCTCCCGCCACCGATAGTGACGACTTTTAATTTCTGGCTCATACTTTCTCCCTTCAGTGTAAAAACACTGACGTGTATTATGCTCAACCCGTTTGTCAGGTATAGCGTGGCTGTCCCGACGCTATTTTGGGCAAGCTATAAAAAATGGGTTATTAGCAAATAATATCTACTGATTAAATTCAGTTAATTTCTTACGGTAGCTATTCGGTGTAAACGACGTCAGCTTTTTAAACGTTTTAATAAACAGGCTTGGACTACTGTAGCCAGACTCGTAAGCAATATCCGTTACAGAATAGTTCGTCATTTCCAGCTGTTTTTTAGCAAAGTTAATGCGGATTTCATTAATAATCTGCATCGGCGTTTTGCTGTAATAACGCTGGGTAGCGCGGGTCAGATACTCCTGGGATTTCGCGGACAGGTGTACCATATTTTCCAGCGCATTCTCGCTAAACTGCCGTTTGTCGTGCATGGTCTCGACGGTGGTTTTAAGCCACTGCGGAATATCATCCAGCACTTGCTCTTCGCGATGATGGCGTAACCGATTTATAATATAGAAGGTGACCACTTCTACAAATTCATCCAGCCCGCTCTCACGGAAGTTAAGTGATGCAATAACCGTTTCAATGTAGGTAAGAAACGAGTTATTCGCCCGGTAGACCTGCGATGCAACGAAACAAAATGGCAGCAGCGGGTGATAGTGCTGTTCAAAAAAACGTTTACTGATGCCGACGTTAAGGATCCTTGTCGCACCAAAATCATAAAAACTCTGGTGGTGCGATCCCAACGGGATAAAGACAAAGTCTCCACGTTCTAGCAGTACGCGTTTACCGTTGATTTCCTGATAATAGCGCCCGGTTAAAACCAGGGTAAACTCATAGTAGTCATGCTGATGCAGCCCGCTGATGCTCTCAGTTTTGTTATAGATGAACACATGGAAATTTTTGCCATTAAACAGCTGCTGTTCATAAACGGTTTTGATTTCCGGTGCGTTAATCTGTAGCTGCATTATGCACTCCTCGCTATTTCAGCTTTTCGTGAAGCTCAATCAGTTCAGTCACCAGCTCACGCGCCAGCATTGATGTCATCAGGTGGTCCTGCGCGTGGACCAGCACCAGGCTGACTTTCATTTTACCTTCACCCTGATCGCCTTCAATCAGTTTCGTTTGCACGAGGTGCGCTTCGTTCAGCGCCAGACGAGACTGGTCCATCATGGTCTTAGCTGACTCGAAATCACCCTGCTTGGCCATTTTGAGTGCGCCGTACGCCAGGCTACGCGCCTGACCGGAGTTGATGATGAGGCCCATCACCACTTCTTCAAGTTCTTCTGCTTCTGACTGCGTATCGACGATGTTCTCGATATCCAACATACTTTTTTCCTCTGGTTCAGTCCGGCATGACCGTAAAGCCATGCCGGATTAAATTTAGAATTTTAATGCGTTAGCGATATCTTCTTCGCTTTCTTCTTGGTCAATAACGTTCTGCGCTTTGTTGGCTACCACCACGAACGGCAGGTAAACCAGCGTTGCGATACCGAGGTTGAACAGCGCGACCAGCAGAGCAGCGACGCTACCGTTGGTGTTAAAGAACGCGCCCAAACCGGTTGGCATAGTCCACGGTGCAATGTTGGTAATCGGTGGAATAATGCCTGAGTAGTAAGCTGCCAGCGTAATCGCCGCCAGAATCGGTTGCACCAGAATGAACGGGATAAACATCACCGGGTTCATGATGATCGGCAGACCGAACAGGATAGGTTCGTTAATCTGGAACAGACCTGACGGCAGTGCCAGTTTAGCAACCTGACGATAGTCAGGACGACGCGATGCCAGGAAGATAGCGATAATCAGACCCAGCGTTGCTCCGCTACCCCCAAGGAAAATATAGGAGTCGAGCATCGGTTTCGCCCAGACGTGGAACGTCTTACCGGCTTCCAGCGCGGCATCTACGGAACCAAACTGTTGGTAGATAGAGATGTTTTCCAGCGCCCATGGCGTCATGATACCGCTGTCCAGCGCAGTCAGCGCCAGTGAACCGTGAATACCGAAGAACCACAGCAGCGGAACAAAAATCACGTAGGCCCAGCCCACCACGCTGCCCAACGACGCCAGCGGAGTTGAAATGGAATCCATAATGATCTGGTGGAAGTTCGTACCCCAGGTGTTCAATGCCCAGGCGATGATCCCCATAATGGAGAGGATAAGGAAGCCAGGAATCAGCGCAGAGAAAGAGCGCGATACGGATGTCGGTACGCTATCAGGTAATTTAATGACCCAATTACGACGAACCACAAAGGTGAACATTTCCGCGACCGCAAGGCCGATAATAATACCGGAAATAATATTGGCACCGCCGAGCCAGTTCGCGCCAACGGCATAGGCTTCACCCACGCTATAAGGCGTTACGGTCATAAACGCGGCGACGGATAACAGCCCGGCAGCCAGTGAGTCGACTTTACGTTCTTCTGCCAGCGCCATGCCGATAAAGAACGGTGCCATCAATGACATGATACCCAGCGTACCGTTATAGACGTTTCCACCAATGCCTTTCAAGCTATTCAAAGTTTCAATAGTCGAAGCATCAAGTCGAATGCCCATTGAATAAAAAAACGACCCCTCCCCAAAGCTCAGGAAAACGTTATTGATTAATACAAACATGGCCCCTGCGAGGGTTAACGGCATTAAACGAATAAAACCGTTCTTGATTGCATTAACGTGTGGCTGCTTTCCAATTTTTACAGCAAAAGGAAGGAGTACCTTTTCAAGTGAAGCAATAGCGTTACTCATAGAAAAATACCCTTAAATACCGCAATTAATAATTGCGGTGAATGTTAATGAAATAACTCTTTGACGGGAAAAATTAAAATAAAATAATTAATTTGCTGCGGCTTTTTTAATTGCTGCAACAGCAGCCTTAAGCACGCCTAAACCATCGACTTTGCCATACAGCAGCGAGTCAATCACTTCCACAGGCTTGTTGGGTAACAAACGCTGAATTTCGGGCAACATATAAGCAATTTGTGGACCTAATAACACGACATCGGCGACAGGACCTTTTTCTCCGGCCAGCGTTTCAGGAAATGCTTCAATAATAACCGGCACTTCGTATTTTTCGGCCTGAGCACGCATCTTCGAAACCAACAATGAAGTCGACATGCCCGCAGAACAAAACAGATAAATGTGTTTCTTTTCCATTAAAACGATCCTCATGTGCGATTATCTGTCAACCAGACACTCCGCAAGCCATAACCTGCATCCATGCTCTGGGTAACTTGCGTCAGCTAAATTACTTTTTTAGGTGGCTGAAATGAGTATACGGGATTGCACCGGTGGATGGTATTTCCTTGACCAACTAAATTGTCTCTCCTTGACCTGTCGTTATGACCCCCCTCACATTTCGGGCAAATAATTCGCGGCAATAAATAAGATCGTTCGGCACAAAAAAACCGGCACGATGGCCGGTTCTTCTGAATGCTCAGGCAATAAGCAGTTGTTACTTCTTCGCCGCCTGCGGGTCAGTGTCGTACTCTGCGCAGGTCTGGTAACCGGAGTTAATCACATGTCCGGTGTCGTCTAAAGCAACAAAATAGGTTTCAGCTTTACCATCTCGTTGACCCAGGATGTAGGTCTGGCATGTCCCGCGCGCATGAATCATACTGACTTCAGAAGAAGGTTTACCGGCAATCTGCGCCACCTGCGCCCTGCTCATCCCTTTCTTCACATCTTTCACCACGGGCTGAACAAATTGGTCTTTGGTGCGATCGTAGGCCGTACACCCTGCCAGCATAGTCAAAACAGCCGCTGCGCTTAGAATTCCTGTTAGGTTCTTGTTCATATTCCGTCCTCTTGTATTTCAGCGTGTTATATAAGCCTGGAGCACAACAACACATTTTTCAAGCAATCAGATGATACTTAGGTCGTTTCGGAAAATTCTATTAAAACAAAATGATGTTAGATCAGGCCTGCATCCCTTGTCGTTTGGGTCCCAACGCGTTAGCTTTAACACATCATTTTTTTTGATCATTTCATTTTTCGGAGGGGGTTAAATGACTCTGCAGCAAGAGATAATCCAGGCGCTTGGCGCAAAACCGCGAATTAATGCAGAAGAGGAAATTCGCCGCAGCGTGGATTTCTTGAAATCCTACCTGCAAACGTACCCTTTTCTGAAATCACTGGTATTAGGGATAAGCGGCGGACAGGACTCAACGCTCGCGGGAAAACTTTGCCAGATGGCTATTTCCGAGCTTCGTGAAGAAACGGGGAATGACGCGCTGCAGTTTATTGCCGTACGTCTGCCGTATGGCGTTCAGGCTGATGAACAGGACTGTCAGGATGCCATCGCCTTTATCCAACCTGACCGCGTGCTCACAGTAAATATTAAGGGTGCAGTACTGGCCAGTGAACAGGCCCTGCGTGAAGCGGGTATTGAACTGAGCGATTTTGTCCGTGGCAATGAAAAAGCCCGTGAACGTATGAAGGCCCAGTACAGTATCGCCGGAATGACCAGCGGTGTTGTCGTGGGTACCGATCATGCAGCAGAAGCCATCACCGGATTTTTCACCAAATACGGCGATGGCGGTACTGACATTAACCCTATTTTCCGCCTGAACAAGCGTCAGGGTAAGCAGCTGCTTGCCGCACTGGGTTGCCCGGAACATTTATATAAGAAAGCGCCAACGGCCGACCTCGAAGACGATCGCCCTTCTCTGCCGGATGAAGCCGCATTAGGCGTCACCTATGACAACATCGACGATTATCTGGAAGGAAAAACGCTGGCTGCCGACATCGCGAAAAAAATTGAAGGCTGGTATCTGAAGACCGAACACAAACGTCGCACACCGATTACGGTGTTTGATGACTTCTGGAAAAAAGCGTAATTTTTTTAGTCACATATTGCCGGATAGCACTGGGATCACCGCTGTCCGGCCACTTTCCCTTGTCTGATGCCGCTTTTTTAATCGGTTTCAAACTGCTACACTGGATGAATAACCAGCATCCGGAGTGAGAAGTGGTACGGCGTCAATCAGCCCCACGCCTGACATTTGAGGCAGCGGCAATCTATGAATATCCTGAACACCTGCGTCCATTTTTGAGTGCGCTGCCCACCGCGCCAGGCGTCTATCTGTTTCACAGTGAAAGCGACACTATGCCGCTCTACATTGGTAAAAGCGTCAATATTCGCAGCCGCGTGCTGGCACACCTGCGTACCGCAGACGAAGCGGCAATGCTGCGTCAGGCCAAACGCATTAGCTGGATTTGTACGGCGGGAGAAATTGGTGCCCTGCTGCTGGAAGCGCGGTTGATCAAAGAACAACAGCCGTTGTTTAATAAACGACTGCGGCGCAATCGTCAGCTTTGCGCCTTGCAGCTTACCGACCGAACTGTTCAGATTGTCTACGCACGAGATATTGATTTCTCCCATGCACCCAATCTGTTTGGCCTGTTTGCCAATCGTCGCGCAGCGCTACAAGCGTTGCAAAGCCTCGCGGATGAACAACAGCTGTGCTACGGCCTGTTGGGGCTGGAACCCCTAAGTCGCGGGCGCGCCTGTTTTCGCTCCGCGCTTAAACGCTGCGCCGGAGCGTGCTGCGGGAAAGAGAGTCATGAAGCGCATCATTTGCGTCTGTTAGCGGCGCTGGAAAGAGTGAGAGTGATTTGCTGGCCATGGAGCAATGCTATTGCACTGCAGGAAACCGGCGCTGAAATGACACAGTACCATATCATCAACAACTGGCTGTGGCTGGGAGCCGTTTCAACGCTGGATGAAGCGGCTACCCTGGCGCGTATGCCGGCAGGCTTTGACCATGATGGTTACAAAATTCTCTGCCGGCCTGTTCTGTCTGGTCAATATGACATTATTGAACTGTGTCCGGAGAATGCCCCGGCATCCAGTTAATCTCGCTGAACAGCAATTTCCCCTCGCGCTCCAGCAGTCGTAATGTGTGTTTGCCGTCATGCCAGCTCGCACCCTGGTCGGCCGTCAGCAATTTTTCGCCCAGTTGCCAGGCGCCACTGATAACAAACACCACGCCGCCGCGTGAACCAAAGGTCGTAAAGGTGCGATCGGCAACTCTGACTTTTGCCTGGCAAACATCTCGTCGGGTCATGATATTAAAATCCATCGACATCTGCCCTTCCGTCAGCTTTGCTTTTACCACCTTGTCACCGGCAAAGGTAAAAGGTTGGTGCTGTTTGAGGGTATGCGTAAAGATGTTCGCTTCTTCCAGAGTGACCTCCCCTCCCTCCAGCAGCGTAATCACGCGTTCTACACCCGGGAAAAGTGAAAATTCACCGTTTGCTGCAATGGAGGCGATACTCGCCCGCCAGTGAAAATCTCGTGTTGCTGGCGGAAAACAGCAAATCTCACGCGTTTCTCCCGCACCATTCCGCCAGAGGTTAACCGGCATTTTGCGGATATCAAAGTATTCCATCATCCCTCCAGAAAGGAGCAGCATGGCAGCCTGCCGTAAACAGACAACCATAAATCATCATTATTATGTTCACCCTGCAGATTATTGTTATCGGCAGCAGAGTTGATTTGCCTTAGCGATGAACCCGGCATTTTGCAAAAAAGAATAACGCGCTGATCCAGGTAGAATTTTCGCGGGCTTCAGGAGAATAGCGTGTCGTGCGTCCGGTGCAATAGGCAGAAATGAAAAAACCGCCGATCCTGCCCACATCGTTATACGTGTTGTGGACAAGAGCGGCGGTCTTGAGTTTTGTTTCACACTGTGCGGCAATCAGCGCGACACAGTGTGAATGATTTAGTGTAGACGCTGATCGATTACTCGGCAGCTTCCGGCATTTTACCTTTCTGCGCTGCACGTTCTGTCAGACGCTTCTCAAAATTGGCATTAAACTGCTTTTTCTGTTCCGGGGTCAGAATGTTGTAAATTTTGTTCTGGGTTTCCATATGCGCCAGCATGTTGGCTTTGCGCTGTTCTTCCATCTTCGCAATCTGCGCTTCGGCTTTCGCTTTATCGAAGCTATCGCTGGCGATGATATCGTGCATTGCACGGCGTTCTTCCAGCGGCGGACGTTTCATCTGATCGCGCTGGCCTTTCATGATCTCGCGAATCTGCTGTTTCTGAGCGTCAGTCAGATTCAGGTCTTTAAACATCATGTCGTGATGCGGGGCAAATTTGCCGTTGTGGTGCATCATCGGTTTAGCATCCGCTGGTGCAGCTGTTGTAGTGTCAGCTGCATGAGCCAGGTTCGCAGCACCCAGCGCCAGAGTAGAGGCAACAAACAGAGCAGTCAGTTTACGCATAATTTCTATCCTTTCTTTCAGTTATTTTTACGACACTCATGCGACTCTTATGCAATGTGATGTCGTGTTGACGAGAGTAACTTTACCGGCTTAATCGTCAATTAATCAGAGCAACGGTAAAACCGTGAAAGTGTAAAAAACAAACTTTCATCAATTATGAAGAAAAAAAGAATAAATTGCGCAGAGTTGCAATAAAAAATTACAAGCGGATGATTTTGAAAGGATTATGAAGAACTATACCTGAACCATGATTATTAAGAAAGCAACTCACCAGGAATAATCCGTAATAAATAAAAACAGCACGTAAAAATAAGCCCTTAGGGATAAACCTGAGGGCGAATATATTTATCACAACTTTTCGAGCATCAATCCGGCACGTAAACCGCAGGCCACGTTAGGGTTGGGAAAGAGAACGTATTCAACATCATGGGTGACGATAAAACGTTCATCTCCGTCCTGCGCCAGCAAGGTGCCTTCTTTAAAGGGGGTAAAGTTTAGCGTCTGGTTATCCATGTGGAGAATGAAATCGTCGCTACGACGCGTGATTTGCGACACCACGCGATAACGCAGCGGGGATATTTCTCTCGTCGACACCCGCTCGCCCTGCAGCAATTTCTCCAGTGCGTCTGCCGTTTGCGCAAACTGGGTAAGATCGTTTTGCCCGAACGGCAGCGCTTTACCCAGTTCCAACGTACAGGCCAACGCACCAAAATGTTCCCCGCTAAAATGGGTGAACGTGCCGCCAGGCGTCTGATGGAAAACCAGCGCTTCCAGCCCCGCATCTCCCAGCCATTCAAGAAAATCCTCGTCCCAGGCAACGTTGCGTTGTGGCAATACGCCAAAGCGCAGATGCTGTGAACCGCGGATCGCGGTGTGCAGATCCAAATGCCAGCGCACAGGCTCCTTTGCGCGCGAATAGAAATCTTCCAGACACAGCTCAAGCTCGTGGGCTCGGTGCGTTTCTTCACTCGCGGTAAAAATCTGCCACCGGCCGCCAAACATACGATTCAGGTCACTATGACAATATCGTTTTCCCGCAGCCAGCGCCTGCGGGTTTCCCAGAATCACCAGCAGCCGCCATGTCAGTGTCAGCTCGCCGCTAAACAGACCGGAAAGCAATGAATCGAGTATCTCTACCGGCGCGGTTTCATTGCCATGGATCCCCGCAGACAGCACCAGTGAATGTTCAACGGGTGCAAGCGGCGTCAGTTCCAGAATTCCGTGACCGATCCACTGCCAGTCAAAACCATGAGTGGTTCCTTGCGTTTTCTCTGGAGTGGCGCCTGCGAGCGTGATCGCCAGAAAGTTATCCATGGCGCATCCCCTCCTGCTGGAAAGGATACACTGAGCCGAGGTTGAGCAATTGCGTCAGCGTATCCAGCGCTTCACGCCCCTCGCGCAACAGCTGTGGGTCGGCAAGGTCGGCAGCGGTAAGACGATCGCGATAGTAACGGTCAACCCAGTTATTCAACGTGTTAAACAGCGTGTCGTTCATGATAACCGCCGGATTCACCGCCTGCTGTTCCTGCGGGGTGAGCACCACTCTCAGGCGCAAGCATGCCGGACCACCGCCGTTGGACATACTTTCACGCAGATCGAATACCCGCAGGTCATCGATCGGATTGTCTTCCTCGAGAAGACGGTTCAAATACCGCCACACGCCAGCATGCTCCCGACACTCCTGCGGCAGGACCAGCATCATCGAACCGTCACTACGACTCAGTAACTGACTGTTAAACAGATAAGTGGTCACGGCATCCTGCACCGACACTTCCGCTGTCGGGACTTCCAGCGGGGTAAAACCTGCCACCTGACTGCGCAACTGCTCTAACAATGCCTGCTGTCTGACAAACGCCTGCTGATGACAAAACAGCACCTGGCGATTCGATACCGCAATCACATCGTTATGGAACACGCCAAGATCGATAACGTCCGGGTTTTGCTGGGCAAAAATGCGCTGATGTGGGTTGACCTGATTCAGTCGCGCGACCGCTTCGCTGGCCTCACGGGATTGCCTTGCCGGATAGCGCTTCGGTTGGGATGCATTGCCTTCTTCACGACCGTAAACAAACAGCTGTACGCCGGGGTCACCGTAATCTCCACCCAGGCGGTTATGGTTTGCCGCCCCTTCATCACCGAAAAGCGCAACCTGGGGCAACGCGCCGTGGACCGCAAAGCTATTGTCATCACGGAAAATCGCCCGTAACAATGCTTCGGTAGTAGGCGCTTCCAGTGAACGGTGGAACTTATTATTCAGATTCGCCACCGTCAGATGCACTTTCCCGTCCAGCGAGTCTGCCGAAGGGCAAACCGTTGCCGCATTCGCTACCCACATAGGCGATGCGGAGCTGGCACTGGAGAGCCAGTGAGGCGCCTGACGTGACACTTTATCCAGCACCTGTTCGTCACTGCCGCTAAAACCCAACTGACGCAGAACCGGAATATAAGGCCGCTCGTGGGGCGGGATCACCGCCTGAGGAAATCCTGCATCCGCCAGTGCTTTCATCTTTAGCAGACCTTGCTTTGCCGCCAGACGCGGGTTCGACACCTGAAATCGATGTTTGGTTGAGGCCTCATTACCAAATGACAATCCAGCATAGTGGTGAGTTAGCCCCACCAGACCATCAAAATTTACCTCACGGGCTTTCATAGCTTATCCTCGCGAGAAAAATCCAGTCCGGGGCTAAGCGCCGATGGCAGCGTTAGGGCCGGGGATTCCAGACTTGCCATCGGCCAGGCGCAATAATCTGCGGCATACCACGCGCTGGCGCGATGGTTCCCGGAAGCGCCTACACCGCCAAACGGTGCGGTACTCGCAGCGCCGGTTAACGGCTTATTCCAGTTGACGATCCCTGCCCGCGCCTCCAACAGTAGCTGTTCAAACTGGCCGCGATCGGGCGAAACTAACCCACATGACAATCCAAAGCGGGTGTTGTTCGCCATACGAATCGCATCATCAAAGCTGTCATAACGCCAGACGCCGAGCAGCGGACCGAAAACCTCTTCATCAGGTACGTTCCCCGCCCCGGTCAGTTCGATGATTCCAGGGGTCAGCAGTGACGTTCCGGCATTTACCAGACGTGGCGCTAACAGCGTACGGCCGCCCAACGACGCCAGACGCTGCCAGGCATCATAGACGTGTTGCGCTGCCTGTTCGGAAATTAGTCCACCCATAAATGGCTGCGGTTGTGCATCCCAGTTGCCGGGCATTAAACGCTGACTAACCTCCACCAGACGCTTCAGGAACGCATCACCCTGCGCGCCTTTTTTTACGAGCAGGCGGCGGGCACAGGTACAGCGCTGTCCGGCGGTGACAAATGCGGACTGAATAGTCAGATGCACCGCGGCATCAATATCCTCCGGATTTTCAATAATCAGCGGGTTGTTGCCCCCCATCTCCAGGGCAAGGATTTTTTCCGGCTGGCCGGATAACTGCTTATGCAGCTGATAACCGGTATTCGCACTGCCGGTAAACAGCAGGCCATCGAGGTCTTCCAGCGCACTCAGCGCCTGCCCCGTTTCACGTCCGCCCTGCACCAGATTCAGCACGCCCGGCGGCAACCCCGCCTGCTCCCACAGTTTTATTACTGCTTCACCGGTCCACGGCGTCAACTCGCTGGGTTTGAAAATCAACGTATTGCCTGCCAGCAATGCCGGAACAATATGACCATTGGGTAAATGACCGGGGAAGTTATACGGACCAAAAACCGCCAGCACGCCGTGTGGGCGATGGCGCAACGTTGCCGCACCATCCGGTAGTTCGCTGTGCTGCTCACCGGTACGGGCATGATAAGCTTTGACGGAGATGGCGATTTTATTGATCATCGCCGTCAGTTCAGTCGCGGCTTCCCAATGAGGTTTTCCGGTTTCCTTGGCGATAATCTGAGTTAGCTCGGCTTTATTGCTTTCCAGCAATAAAGCAAACTTTTCAACAATAGTCTGGCGTGCGCTGAAAGGCTGTTTAGCCCAACCGGCAAAGGCTGCTCGTGCGGCCTGGCACGCTTGCGTCACCTGCATTGCATCTGCATCATTACCGTGCCACAGCACATCACCGCTTACCGGGTTGGTTTTCACCCGACGCTCGCCCAGCCCCGTAACCCAGTCACCGTTTATCCATAGTGTCATGCTGTTTTCTCCTCTGCACAAAGACGTACAAAACGTACATGGTCGCCCGCGTGGCATTTCAGGGCATCCAGTTGCGCCGCCGTCAGTACCAGACGTTGGGTATCCGGGTCTGCGCGAACCAGCATGACGCGGAAGTTTTGATAGTTTTCATTGGCAACCAGACAGGCCGGATAATCACCGGTTGCTGGCTGACCTTCCGCCACTTCCACCAGCCTGCTTTTACGAATAGCCCGAACCCGGTCGATATCGCATTCCAGCGTTGGCCCACCGTCGAAAATATCGACATAGTTGCGGTAGCGAAATCCCTCTTTCTCCAGCACCGCCCGCGCTGGGGCCGTTTGCGGATGTACCTGACCAATCACGCCTTGCGCTTCATCAGACAGAAAATGGGTATAAATAGGATGCTTGGGCATCAGTTCAGCAATAAAGGCTTTCTGTCCTGTTCCGCAGAGAAAATCCGCCCGGCTAAACTCCATCGAGAAAAATCGTTTGCCGAGGCTTTGCCAGAACGGAGAGTAACCGTGCTCATCAATCACGCCGCGCATCTCGGCCACGACCTTCTCATTGAATCGATCGCGAAAGGCCGCCATAAACATAAAACGCGACTTCGACAGCAAATAACCGTTGCCCTCTTTACGCCAGTCCGGATCGAGAAACAGCGTGCAAAGCTCGCTGCTACCCGTGTGATCGTTACTCAGAAACAGCGTCGGCAGCGCGTTGTACACGTTCAGCTCTTTCGACGCGTGCACCAGAGTACCGACCCGGTAGTTGTACCAGGGGTCGTTAAGCCCCACCGCCACCTCGATGGCGCAAATTCCCGCCACGGTTCCGCTGGCGCTGTCTTCAAGCACAAACACATATCCCTGCTCACTTTTTGGCAACTCACCGCGCCAGGTTTGGAGTGAACGTTCGATACGCGCCATCAGCGTAGCTTCATTCGCCGGTAGCGAGGTCAACCCGCCGCCGGTCTTACTGGCAAGCTGCATCAACGCGGTGATATCCGCGCGTTCAATGGGACGAATCACCATCATGATGAACCTCCTGCTTTAATGCGTTCGCAGGCCAGCGCAAAGCGATCCAGTCCGGTGGCGACTTCTTCTTCGCTGACGTTGAGCGCTGGCGCAAAACGCACCACGTTAGCGCCAGCGATCAGTACCATCACCCCGGCAACAGCCGCTTCTTGCGAGATGAGTTTCGCTTTCCCGGCAAATTCCGCGTTCAGCACGCAGCCGATCAGCAGTCCGAGTCCACGAATTTCACTAAACAGTCCAAAACGTTCGTTAATGGCGTTTATACGCTCCACAAACCAGTCGTGGCGCTGTTTTACTCCGTTGAGCACTTCCGGTGTATTCACAATTTCCAGCAATTTACCTGCCACCGCCGTCGCCAGCGGGTTTCCGCCGTACGTTGTACCGTGTGTACCAACCGTCATCACGCTGGCGCAACGCTCTGTCGCCAGCAGTGCGCCGATGGGGAAACCACCGCCCAGCGCTTTTGCTGTCGTCAGCAGATCCGGCGTCACGCCGTAGTGCATATAGGCATACAGCTCCCCGGTACGGCCAACGCCGGTCTGAACTTCATCAAAAATCAGCAGCGCATTATGGCGATCGCATAACTCACGTAGCCCCTGCAAAAAGGCTTTTGTTGCCGGTACCACACCGCCTTCACCCTGCACAGGCTCCACGATAACCGCACAGGTGGTGTCATCAATCAGTTGGCTGGCAGAATCGAGATCGTTGTATACGGCATGACGGATATCCGGCGGCAGCGGCGCGAAATCCTGTGAATAGGCAGGCTGTCCTCCGGCGCTGACGGTAAACAGCGTGCGGCCATGGAAAGCATTTTTAAACGCTACAATCCCGCTCTTCTGGCTGCCAAAACGATCGTGGGCATATTTACGCGCCAGCTTTAGTGCCGCTTCGTTGGCTTCTGCGCCGGAGTTACAGAAGAAAATGCGCTCGGCGAAGGTGGCGTCAATCAGCTTTTTCGCCAGACGCAGTACCGGCTCGTTAGTGTAGCCATTTCCCGTATGCCAGAATTTGCTCGCCTGGTCGTTTAATGCCTCGCGCAATGCCGGGTGGGCGTGACCCAGCGCGTTAACCGCAATGCCTCCCGCGAAATCGATATACTCTTTACCCTGCTGATCCCACAGACGTGAACCTTCACCCCGCACCGGAATAAAAGGGGCCGGAGCATATACAGGCATCATCCATTCATCAAAATTTTCACGCGTAATTGACAGAGACATAGCGACCTCAACGGTAAATAAAAGGTTATTTATATGTTAATAAATATAGTGTTTGCGGTGTAAATGTAGATTGCAGGGTTCGTGCCAGCCAGCGAAAAAAGTGCATAAACGGAGGTCGATGACGGAATATCAACAAGTTACAACGTGGCGATATTCACTGCATGTGCATATAAAGTGAATATGCTTGCGCATCAGGCGACTAAACAGAGGAAAAAACGCAGTTTTATTCAGTCGCCAAATATAATTCTGGAATTGTGATCGTATACGAAATTTTTCGGAAATTATTGCCCCATTCCGACGCGCTTCGCGCCAAAACGGTGCAGTTTTTGCTCCATCGTTAACACCATTAGCAATCATTGTTGGAATCAGGTGACAAGAAGCAGTCAGGCTGCAGAAATTCTGCTACCATCCTTGCACTATTCATCTTGCAAAGTGGCAGCGACTATGAAATTTGTCTCTTTTAATATCAACGGCCTGCGTGCCCGTCCCCATCAACTGGCAGCCATTGTCGAAAAACACCAACCGGATGTTATTGGCTTACAGGAGACAAAAGTCCACGACGATATGTTCCCTCTCGAAGAGGTAGCAAAGCTCGGTTACAACGTCTTTTATCACGGCCAGAAAGGTCATTACGGCGTGGCGCTGTTAACGAAAGAAACGCCAATTGCGGTACGTCGTGGCTTCCCGGGCGATGACGAAGAAGCGCAGCGTCGGATCATCATGGCAGAAATTCCGTCCCCTCTGGGCAGCATCACGGTGATCAACGGCTATTTCCCGCAGGGCGAAAGCCGTGACCATGAAACCAAATTCCCGGCCAAAGCCGCGTTTTATCAGAACCTGCAAAACTATCTGGAGACTGAACTGAAGCGCGACAATCCGGTATTGATTATGGGCGATATGAATATCAGCCCAACCGATCTCGATATCGGCATTGGCGAAGAAAACCGTAAACGCTGGCTGCGTACCGGTAAATGTTCCTTCCTGCCGGAGGAGCGTGAGTGGATGGAACGCCTGCTGGGCTGGGGTCTGGTGGATACTTACCGTCACGCAAATCCTGAAAAGAATGACCAGTTCTCGTGGTTCGACTATCGCTCAAAAGGCTTTGACGATAACCGTGGCCTGCGTATCGACCTGCTGCTGGCGAGCAACCCGTTGGCGGAACGCTGCGAAGAAACCGGCATCGACTATGAAATTCGCAGCATGGAAAAACCGTCCGACCATGCGCCTGTATGGGCTAAATTCCGCGTCTGACCTTCTGCGTCTTTTTACTCTCCAGGCCCGGCCTGGAGAGTCTGTTTATTCTGTGCAAAATCAATAAAGTGACGGTAATACATTGTTACGGCCGGGAATTTATTATATCTTCGCGCGCGCTTTTCGCTGACGAAAATGCTCCATTGCACTCGGTTTTACAGGAGAACCCCCATGAAAAAGAAGTTCGCATAAAGCAGAATACCGGCTGCTGATTGTCGCGGTCCTGTTCTGCGTTCTGGCGGGAGTTTTCCATCATTATGGTCTGACCGACCTGATAACCAATTTCCATCATTTACAAGACGTCATCCGCCAAAGCGGTATGTTCGGCTATACGCTTTATATCCTGCTGTTTATTGTTGCTGCGCTGTGTCTGATCCCAGGCAGCATCCTGGTGATCGTCGGCGGTGTGCTGTTTGGCCCCGTGGCTGGGACGCTTATCTCGTTAGTGGCAGCAACCGTGGCCTCGGCGCTGTCGTTTTTGCTGGCTCGCTGGCTTGGACGGGATCTACTACTGAAATACGTTGGGCACACTGCGACGTTTCAGGCTATCGAAAAAGGCATTGCCCATAGCGGAGTAGACTTTCTAATCCTGACCCGGCTCGTGCCGCTGTTCCCCTATAATATTCAAAATTACGCCTATGGGCTGACGGCCATTCCGTTCTGGTCATTTACCGTAATATCGGCACTTACCACCTTACCCGGTATCTTTATCTATACGCTGATGTCGCATGAACTCGCCAGCGAAGGCATTACCCTGGTATTCATCGGTAAGCTCAGCGTGGCAGGGCTGGCGTTATTCGCCCTCGTTCAGGCAGCCAAAGCCTGGGCCCGATATAAGCACATCGATCCGTCAGCCAACCATGAGTGTACGGGTAAATGATAAAACGGAATAAAGCGCGGCTGGCTCGCTATTACCGGGCGGGTTTGATTGCTCTGCTACTGCTCGCGCTAATGGCATGGGCATGGATACCTGGCGTGAGTGATTTTCTCCACGGCAGCCTGGCAGCATTTACCACACTCGATCAGCATGCTCTTGAGAACTTTATTCGTTCTTATGGAACCCAGGCGGCAGTGGTGTCGTTTTTCCTGATGATCTTACAGGCCATCGTTGCACCGCTTCCTGCGTTTGTGATCACGTTTGCCAATGCCTCGCTGTTTGGCGCATTTTGGGGCGGCGTACTATCCTGGAGCAGCGCAATGGCAGGTGCGGCGCTGTGCTTTTTTATTGCCCGCATTTTAGGTCGCGGTGCGGTAGAAAAGCTGACTGGAAAAACGGTGCTGAACAATATGGACGCTTTTTTCGAACGCTATGGTAAGCACACTATTCTGGTCTGCCGCCTGTTACCTTTTGTGCCGTTCGACCCGGTAAGCTACGCGGCAGGCCTGACCTCAATTCGTTTTCGCCATTTTTTCATCGCCACAGGCATCGGACAGTTACCCGCCACTATCATCTACTCATGGGCGGGAAGCCTGTTAACCGGCGGCACATTTTGGTTTGTGACGGGTCTGTTTGTCCTGTTTGCCCTAAGCGTGGTGATATCGGTGGCGAGAAGCCTTTATCTTGAGCGCCAACGGAAAAAAAGCTGAGACCTTCCCCCATTTTTAGCCATGGAGATATTATGCGTTACTGCTTATTGTGTCTGAGTTTGTTGCTCTGTCCGCTGGCGACGTTTGCCCAGGACGCCAGCTGGCAACAAATCAAAAATGACGCCCGTGGTCAAACGGTGTGGTTCAACGCCTGGGGTGGCGACAATGCAGTTAACCAGTATCTCGACTGGGTTAGCGGCGAGATGAAAACGCACTACGACATTAACCTGAAAATCGTGCGCCTGGCAGACGCCGCCGATGCCGTAAAACGCATCCAGACGGAAGCGGCATCCGGGCGAAAAACCGGCGGCTCTGTCGATTTACTGTGGGTTAACGGCGAAAACTTCCGTACGCTAAAAGAAGCCGGGCTGCTGCAAACCCAGTGGGCACAATCGCTGCCTAACTGGCGCTATGTTGATACACAAAAACCGGTGACCGAAGATTTCTCCGTTCCAACAGAGGGGGCTGAATCACCGTGGGGCGGTGCCCAACTCACCTTTATTGCCCGGCGCGATCTCACCGCGCAGCCGCCGTTATCTCCGCAGGCACTTCTCGAATTTGCGCAGGTGCACCCTGGCACGGTGACCTATCCACGCCCGCCAGACTTTACCGGAACGGCTTTTCTTGAGCAGTTGCTAATTTCGCTCACCACCAAACCACAGGCATTGAAAGTTGCGCCAGATGCAGCGACATTCGCCGAAGTTACCGCGCCATTGTGGCAGTATCTTGATACCTTGCATCCTGTACTTTGGCGTGAGGGCAAAGATTTTCCGCCCACGCCAGCACGAATGGATTCACTGCTCAATAGCGGTACCCTGCGTTTATCATTGACCTTTAACCCTGCCCACGCGCAGCAAAAAGTGGCGAGCGGCGAATTACCTAAAAGCAGCTACAGTTTTGGTTTCTCACAGGGCATGCTCGGCAACGTGCACTTTGTGGCCATTCCGGCGAATGCCCACGCCAGTGCCGGAGCAAAAGTCGTGGCAAACTTCCTGCTTTCTCCTGAAGCACAACTGCGCAAAGCTGACCCGGCTGTCTGGGGAGATCCTTCGGTGCTTGATCCACAAAAATTGCCTGACGAACAGCGTGATGCGCTGCTGGCGCGGATCCCTCAGGGGCTCCCTGCCGTGTTGCCAGAACCGCATGCAGCCTGGGTAAACGCTCTGGAACAAGAATGGCTACGCCGCTACGGTACGCATTAATTCTGCTACTCTGGGCCATCATGGCGGCAGTTTATCTGCCGTTGGCGCCAGCGGCATGGTCTCTGATAACACCGGCGCTTAGTACCACACACTGGCTGGCGCTCTTTGCCGATCCTCAACTCCCGCAGGCGTTACTGGCAACGCTAGTTTCCGTCGGCCTCGCGGCTGGGGGCGCGCTGATTATCGCGCTGCTGGCGATCCTCGCCTTGTGGCCCGGCACTGGCTGGGTACGTCTGTATACGCGTCTTCCGTGGCTGCTGGCAATTCCGCACGTTGCCTTCGCCACCAGCGTGCTGTTGGTTTTTGCTGAAGGCGGCATACTTTGGCAATGGCTCCCGTTCCTCAGCCCACAGCCGGACCGCTACGGCATTGGACTTGGCGTAACGCTGGCGGTGAAAGAGAGCGCTTTTTTGTTATGGATTCTCTCGGCCCTGCTGAGTGAAAAACAACTTTCTCAGCAGGTTATCGTATTGGATTCGCTGGGTTACAGCCGACTGCAATGCCTGAACTGGCTGGTTCTGCCCGCTATCGGCCCGGCATTAGGTAAAGCTATGCTGGCGATTGTTGCCTGGTCACTCTCCGTTGTTGATGTGGCAATCGTTCTTGGCCCCGGCAATCCGCCAACGCTTGCCGTATTGAGCTGGCAGTGGCTCAGTCAGGGCGACGTCGAACAGCAGGCGAAAGGCGCACTTGCCAGTCTGTTGCTGGTGCTGTTGCTCCTTGTTATCGCGCTGGTGGGTTATCTGCTCTGGCGTGCCTGGCGACATACTATTCCGGCAGTAAACGGTGAACGCCAGCATTTTTCATCTATGACAATCGCACGCCCGCTGGTACAGATTTTGCCCGTCAGCGGTGTGGTATGCGCGCTGGTACTGGCGCTTATCGCCAGCTATTCCTCGCTAAACAGCGAGGCGCTCAGCAACAGCCTGCAACTGGGGCTCCTTTCCAGCGTGCTGGCGCTTCTGATACTTTTTGCCTGGCTGGAATGGGGTCCACAAACTGGACACCGCTGGGTCTGGCTACCGCTCATTTTGCCTGCGCTACCGCTGGTAACCGGACAATATCTGCTGGCGTTATATGCCGAACAAGATGGACTGATGACTACCATTATCTGGGGCCACCTGCTGTGGGTGATGCCCTGGATGCTATTTGTGCTTAAACCGGCGTGGCTGCGCATTGACCCACGATTAATTTTGATTGCGCAAACCCTGGGCTGGACGCGGTGGCGGATATTCTGGCTGGTGAAATGCCCACAGCTGGCACGCCCGGCATTTATTGCCTTCGCGGTTGGCTTCTCGGTTAGTATCGCCCAGTATATGCCAACGCTGTGGCTAGGTACCGGACGCTATCCCACGTTAACCACCGAAGCGGTGGCATTAAGCAGCGGCGGTAGCAGTGCGATTCTGGCAACACAAGCGTTGTGGCAGCTGCTTTTACCACTGCTCGTTTTCGCACTTGCAGCCTTTCTCGCCGCGTGGATCGGCCGCTTTCGACAAGGACTCCGCTAATGCTTACTGTACGAGGCGTTTCGTTGTACCAGGGCGCGAAAGCGCTGGTGAAAGACGTTAATTTTCAGGTCAACAAAAGTGACATCGTCACAATTATGGGACCTTCCGGCAGCGGGAAATCTTCGCTGTTTTCATGGATGATCGGGGCGTTGTCTCCCCAGTTCCAGGCCTCAGGCGAACTGTGGCTTAATGAACGACGCATCGATACGTTACCTACCGCGCAGCGCCAGATTGGCATTTTGTTCCAGGATGCGCTGCTGTTTGACCATTTCAGCGTTGGGCAGAATTTACTGCTGGCCTTACCCGCCAGCCTGCAAGGTCCCGCCAGACGCCATGAGATTGAATGCGCTCTCGCGCGCGCTGACCTGGCAGGTTTTTATTCGCGCGATCCGGCGTCACTCTCCGGCGGACAACGCTCACGTGTCGCCCTGCTCCGCGCACTACTGGCGCAGCCCCAGGCGCTGTTACTTGATGAACCCTTTAGCAGGCTGGATGCGTCGCTACGCGATAACTTTCGCCAATGGGTCTTCACCGAGGTGCGTAAGCTGGGGATCCCGGTGGTACAGGTGACCCATGACGCGCAGGACGTGCCGCCTGCAGGCCGCGTATTTCAGATGGAAAACTGGGCGTGAATGTGGCGATATGCTGCGTTAACGCAAGGTTTTTACGTAACTGGCGGCACAGAATGTCGTCTTCTTTTTTTCAACGTCGGGCTATTCGATGAAACGTGTTTCTCAAATGACCGCGCTGGCACTGGCTTTAGGGCTCGCTTGCGCTTCTTCCTGGGCTACTGAAACAGCACAGACGCTCACCCTCAACCAGTTACAGCAAAAGCAAGGCGCGGCGATCGATACCCGTCAGAGCGCTTTTTACAACGGCTGGCCACAATCGCTCAATGGTCCTTCAGGACACGAACCTTCCGCACTGAATCTGTCTGCCGCCTGGCTCGACAAGATGAATGATGAACAACTCAGCGCCTGGGTTAAGTCACATCAACTTAAGACCGACGCTCCGGTGGCGCTGTATGGTAGCGATAACGACATGCAGGCCGTTAAATCCCGTCTGCAAAAAGTTGGCTTTAACCAGATTTCAACCCTCAGCGATGCGCTGACAGACCCTGCCCGTCTGCAACGTCTGCCGCACTTCGAACAGTTGGTTTACCCACAGTGGCTGCACGATCTTCAGCAGGGTAAAGACGTGACTGCCAAACCGGCGGGTGACTGGAAAGTGATTGAAGCCGCCTGGGGCGCGCCGAAGTTGTATCTGCTCAGCCACATCCCCGGCGCGGGCTACATTGATACCAATGAAGTTGAAAGCGAACCGCTGTGGAATAAAGTTTCCGACGAGCAGCTTAAAGCGATGCTGGCGAAACACGGTATCCGCCACGACACCACGGTAATTTTATACGGCCGCGATGTCTATGCCGCCGCTCGCGTGGCGCAAATTATGCTGTACGCAGGCGTGAAAGACGTTCGTCTGCTCGACGGCGGTTGGCAAACCTGGTCCGACTCAGGTTTACCGGTCGAACGCGGCACTCCGCCAACGGTGAAACCAGAGCCTGATTTCGGCGTGAAAATCCCTGCCCAGCCGCAGCTTATGCTGGATATGGAACAGGCGCGCGGTCTGCTGCATCGCCAGGATGCGTCTTTGGTGAGCATTCGTTCATGGCCAGAATTTGTCGGTACTACCAGCGGCTACAGCTACATTAAGCCAAAAGGTGAGATCGCAGGCGCGCGTTGGGGCCACGCGGGCAGCGACTCCACCCACATGGAAGATTTCCATAACCCGGATGGCACCATGCGCAGCGCGGATGACATCGCCGCCATGTGGAAGCAATGGAATATCCTGCCGAATCAACAGGTCGCTTTCTATTGCGGTACCGGCTGGCGTGCTTCAGAAACGTTTATGTATGCCCGGGCGATGGGCTGGAAAAACGTCTCTGTTTACGATGGTGGCTGGTACGAGTGGAGCAGCAATCCGAAAAACCCGGTCGCCAGCGGTGAACGGGGTCCGGACGCCAGCAAGTAAGACTGGCATTATTGCCGGATGCGGCGAGAACGCTTTACCCAGCCTGGATATATCATCGTTGTAGGCCGGATAAGCGAAGCGCATCCGGCAACGCATTACCTTACGCCTGACGCTGAACGGTTTTCAGCGTCAGATATCCGCTCCAGATCCGGGTGAACGTTGTCATCCAGCACAACGCGCCAAAGAGCCACGCCAGCACGGCAAAATAGTCCGGGAACAGACACCCCAACACAAACAGCAAAATTGTCTCAGTTCCTTCGGTCAGCCCGCCAAGATAATAAAACGATTTATGCGCGTAACAGGGGTTATCAATCTGATGTTTCGCTGCCAGTGCGGCGAAGGCCAGAAAGCTGCTACCGGTGCCAATAAACGCGAACAACAGCCAACTGCCTGCCAGCGCATTCTGCGCCGGAGCGGCAAGAATAAAACCAAACGGCACAAGGGCGTAAAACAAAAAGTCGAGCGAAATATCGAGAAATCCGCCGGCGTCGGAGAGCCCTCTGCGCCGTGCCAGCGCCCCATCCAGTCCGTCAAACAACCGATTGAGCACAATGGCCACCAGCGCCGCCAGATACCAGCCTAACGCCAGAAATGGCAACGCCAGCACGCCAATGGCAAATCCGACCAGCGTAAGTCCGTCCGGGGTAATCGCCGGTTTATCGATAATACCTACGCACCGATGCAACAGCGGTTTTAATCGTGGATGAAGATGGCGGTCAAGCATGCGGGCGTCCTTTAAAACTGTCGCACAGTCCCTGCGAGGGAATATCGAGAGCGGCATTAAAACGCGCCGAGAGATTTTGAAACGCAATCAGCGCGGTCATTTCCGTAATGGCATCATCGGTAAATTGCTGCTTCATCTGCACTTTCAGCGCATCGTCAACCTGTGGAGGCGTTGCGGTAACCGCATCGGCATAGGCCAGCGCTACGCGTTCTTCAGCGCTAAACAGCGTCGAATCTTGCCAGTTGGCAACCTGCATGACTTTATCCAGCGCGCCACAGCGTTCTGCCAGCCGTAAACTATTCGCATCAACACAGAAAGCGCAGTGGCAGACCTGAGAAACGCGAGTCATCAACAGCGCGCGCATCACCGGCGTTAAGCGCGCCTTTTTACGCTCCAGAAACCCGACAAACAGCGCCACCAGCCAGAACAGAAACGGCATCCGCCCCCACCAGCGCGTGGGATGCAGCACATCGCCATAATGTTTTTTCTGCGTGGCAACGAGCGGTTTTAAACTGGAAGGGATACGCGTTAACGGCTTTACCCACGACTGAGGTTCGTTCAACGGTGGCTCCTGAATACTTTAGATAAAACAAAGATAACGATAGTATGTCATTTTCTGCTGTTAGATCTTGATGAATATGATGAAAACCCTCGACGTGGTCGCCGCTATCATTGAACGTGATGGCAAAATTTTACTGGCTCAGCGTCCGCTGCATGCGGATCAGTCAGGCATGTGGGAGTTTGCCGGCGGTAAGGTTGAGCCGGGCGAAAGTCAGCCCGAGGCGCTGATCCGCGAACTGCGTGAAGAGTTGGGTGTTGAGGCAGTCGTGGGGCGCTACATTGCCAGTCATCAACGCGAGGTTTCAGGCCGATTGATTCACCTGCATGCCTGGCATGTGCCTTCGTATCAAGGGGAACTTAGAGCGCATGAACATCAGGATATCGTCTGGTGCTCACCTGAAGAGGCGCTGCGTTATCCACTAGCACCCGCCGATATCCCGCTGTTAGAGGCGTTTATCCTTTTACGCGCCGCCAGACCAGCGGATTCGTGCTGATCGTTTTATCATCGCGCTGGCACTGCAACAGAACGCCATCGGCTTTAATCACCGCCCCTTCAGAGTAGTTTTGATCCTGATAAATACAGCACTGGCTACAGGGCTGAGCCCGCTGACCGCTGGAACTGAACACTTCCGGCGGTACATTCACCTGCACATCCGGGCGATAAAGCTGATTTGCCAGCGTCGCGCTGGACACCAGTACCAACGCTCCTGCCATGATTAAACGGCGCATTGTCTTTCCTTTTTAACTGACATTTATGCTCAGTATAACGGTATAAATCGGCAGAAACTTTAGTCCCTTCCATCATCGCTTTTGGTTATGACCCACGGCGCAATATTAATTTACTTAGCGGGGTTAATTTTTTCTTGCGTCACGTCACACTGCTGATGGTATAGTCAAAAACTGCACAACACATAACATAAATATCAAAAATATAACCATATCAATACATAAGAGGTTCTTATATCTATGGATCAGACATGTTCTCTGGAGTCATTTCTCAACCATGTGCAAAAGCGCGACCCGAATCAAACCGAGTTCGCGCAAGCCGTTCGTGAGGTAATGACGACGCTGTGGCCCTTTCTTGAGCAGAACCCGCGTTATCGTCAGATGTCGTTGCTGGAACGTCTGGTTGAACCGGAGCGCGTGATCCAGTTCCGCGTAGTTTGGCTGGACGATCGCAATCAGGTGCAGGTCAACCGCGCGTGGCGCGTACAGTTTAGCTCTGCCATTGGCCCGTACAAAGGCGGTATGCGTTTCCACCCTTCCGTGAACCTGTCGATCCTGAAATTCCTGGGTTTCGAGCAGACCTTTAAGAACGCCCTCACCACGCTGCCAATGGGCGGAGGTAAAGGCGGGAGCGATTTCGATCCGAAAGGTAAAAGCGAAGGCGAAATCATGCGTTTCTGCCAGGCACTGATGACCGAACTGTTCCGCCATTTAGGTCCTGATACCGACGTCCCGGCGGGCGATATCGGCGTGGGTGGTCGTGAAGTCGGCTTTATGGCCGGGATGATGAAAAAACTGTCCAACAACAGCGCCTGCGTCTTTACCGGTAAAGGTCTCTCTTTTGGCGGCAGCCTGATCCGCCCGGAAGCCACCGGCTACGGTCTGGTGTACTTCACCGAAGCGATGCTCAAACGCCATGGTCTGGGCTTTGAAGGCATGCGCGTGGCGATTTCTGGCTCCGGCAACGTAGCGCAATTCGCCATAGAGAAAGCCATGGAGTTTGGCGCGCGAGTAGTTACCGCCTCCGATTCCAGCGGTACCGTGGTCGACGAAAGCGGATTTACTAAAGAAAAACTGGCGCGTCTGTGTGCGATCAAAGACAGCCGTGACGGTCGCGTGGCGGATTACGCCCGTGAGTTTGGCCTGACCTATCTGGAAGGCAAACAGCCGTGGTCGGTTCCGGTCGATATCGCCCTGCCGTGCGCCACTCAGAATGAACTGGATGTCGATGCAGCGCGCGTACTGATCGCCAACGGCGTGAAAGCTGTCGCCGAAGGGGCAAACATGCCGACCACTATCGAGGCCACCGATCTGTTCCTCGAAGCGGGCGTACTGTTCGCACCGGGTAAAGCCGCCAACGCCGGTGGCGTAGCGACATCCGGTCTGGAAATGGCGCAAAACGCCGCTCGTCTGGGCTGGAAAGCGGAGAAAGTGGATGCGCGCCTGCACCACATCATGCTGGATATTCACCATGCCTGCGTTGAATACGGCGGCGAAAGCAAGCAGACCAACTACGTACGTGGCGCCAACATCGCGGGCTTCGTGAAGGTTGCCGACGCGATGCTGGGTCAGGGCGTGATTTAATATTGTCTCTGCAGGCCAGTAGGCCGGATTAGGCACGGATGCCGCATCCGGCTAAGCCTGATGCGCTATGCTTATCAGGCCTACAAACTTACAGACCCGCCTCTTCAGATGGCGGGCTTTTTTTCGCCGGACGTTTACGCGGCGCGCTTTTTTTCTTATCGCTACCACTACCGCCAGGTGCAGCAATTCCACGAAAGCGTCGTACCGGTGTGCTGCGCGCCTGATCGATAAGCTGATACAGCGTTCCCACCAGCGGCTGCATGAAATCCTGATAGCGACACTGCTTTTCGCTGATTTGGGTCAGGATAGATTCCCAGTGCGCTGTCATGTCCGGGCGCGTCGCCATTTCTGGCAACGAGTGGAACAGCGCTTTTCCCGCGTCAGTCGAATGGATATAACGTCCTTTTTTCACCAGGAACCCGCGCTTAAATAGCAGCTCGATAATTCCGGCGCGCGTCGCTTCCGTACCTAAACCATCCGTTGCGCGCAGGATCTTTTTCAGATCTTTATCCTGCACGAATCGCGCAATCCCGGTCATCGCTGACAGCAGAGTTGCATCAGTAAAGTGCCGCGGGGGCTGGGTCTGACGTTCAACTACTTCGCCTTTTTCGCACAGCAGTTCGTCATCTTTTGCCACCACCGGCAGCGGCGTCCCGTCATTATCTTCGTCGCGCTCTTTGTTGCCGAGCAGCGTGCGCCATCCGGCTTCCGCCAGAAAACGGGCTTTAGCGACAAACTTGCCTTTGGCGATGTCCAGCTCAATAACGCACTTCCTGAATACCGCATCTGCGCAAAATTGCATCAGATACTGACGGGCAATCAGGTTGTAAATTTTCGTTTCGTTGTCATTCAGGTTGATGGACGAACTGCGCGCGGTAGGAATGATGGCGTGGTGCGCATCCACTTTTTTGTCGTCCCAACAGCGATTTCGCGTATCGGGATTGACCGCCGGCTGCGGGAGCAGATCCGGCGCATGGACGCTAATCGCGTTCAGTACCGCGTGACGTCCGGCAAAGTGTTCTTCCGGCAGATAACGGCTATCCGAACGCGGATAGGTAATCAACTTATGGGTTTCATACAGCTTCTGGCAGATATCCAGAACGTTTTGCGCACTTAAACCGAAGCGCTTCGCCGCTTCAATCTGCAACGCCGACAGCGAGAACGGCAACGGCGCGGATTCTGATTCCCGTTTATCGTTATAGCTGGTGACTATCGCCGGTTGACCGTTAATGCGGTTCACGACATGTTCAGCCAGCGTGCGATTCAGCAAGCGCCCTTCTTCATCCTGATACGGCTCACACGCTTCGCTCGGCTGCCAGATAGCGGTAAACCGCTCATCGGCGGGCGTTACGATATGCGCTTTCACTTCGAAGAAGTCTTTGGCGACGAAGTTCTCTATCTCTTCATCGCGACGCACAACCAGCCCAAGCACCGGCGTTTGTACGCGCCCGACCGAAAGTACGCCCTGATAGCCCGCGTTACGTCCAAGAATGGTGTAAGCGCGCGTCATATTGATACCGTACAACCAGTCCGCACGCGCTCGCGCCAGTGCCGACACGCACAGCGGGATAAACTCACTGTTGGCGCGCAACCGCTCAATAGCCCGCTCAACGGCCTGCGGGTTGAGGTCGTTAATCAGGCAACGCTGCACCTTCTGGCGCTTTTCAGGTGCCAGTTGCAGGTAATCCAGCACTTCATCTACCAGCAGTTGCCCTTCACGATCGGGGTCACCGGCGTGAATAACTTCGCTGGCTTCATGCAAAAAGCGCTTAATGACGTTGAGCTGTTTGGTCACCGAGGGGCGCGGTTGCAGTTGCCACTTTTCAGGGACAATCGGCAGATCGACCAGACTCCAGCGAGCATAACGACTGTCGTAGGCATCCGGCTGCGCCTGTTCAAGCAGGTGACCAATACACCAGGTCACCACTTGTCCATTTCCGCATTCGATAAAACCATCGCCTTTGCGATGCGGCTTCGGCAGCACATCGGCGATAGCACGCGCCAGACTTGGTTTTTCGGCAATAAACAACCGCATCGAGTTAACGAATCTCAACCATGGCGCGACCGCCACGAGCTTCCACTAACTCACCAATGGCGGTGAGATCGATACCGAACTGCGCCGCTGCCGCTTTCACTTCGGCTTCAGCTTCCGGTGTTACCGCCAGCAGTAGACCACCGGAAGTTTGCGGATCGCACAGCAGATCGCGTACCGATTGCGGCATTTCACCCATCAGGTGTCCGTAGCTGGCAAAGTTACGTTGGGTACCACCCGGCACCGCGCCCTGCGCGATGTATTCTTCAACGCCAGGCAGCTTAGGAATATCCTGGTAGACGATCTGTGCCTGAACGCCTGCGCCCTGGCACATCTCACTCAGATGCCCCAGCAGACCAAAACCGGTAACATCGGTCATGGCTTTCACGCCGTCAATATCGGCGAATGCCGCACCGGCAATGTTCATCCGGCACATCACTTCTGTCGCCAGTCCTTTATGTTCTTCCTTAAGCAGTGATTTTTTCTCTGCGGTTGTCAGAACACCTATGCCCAGAGGCTTGGTCAGGAACAACTTACACCCTGCCTCAGCGGTGCTGTTTTTCTTCACGCGTTCGGTCGGCACAACGCCGGTTACCGCAAGGCCGAAGATAGGCTCTGGGGCATCAATAGAGTGACCGCCCGCCAGCGCAATACCCGCCTGACGGCAGGCAAAGCGTCCGCCTTCGGTGACTTCGCGGGCGATTTCCGGTGCCAGTTTATCCAGCGGCCAGCCCAGAATAGCAATTGCCATAATCGGTTTGCCGCCCATGGCGAAAATATCGCTGATGGCGTTAGTCGCGGCGATGCGTCCAAAATCAAACGGATTATCGACAATCGGCATAAAGAAATCGGTGGTGCTGATAACGCTGGTGCCGTTTCCCAGATCGTATACGGCCGCGTCGTCGCGGGTTTCATTACCCACCAGTAAGTTCGGATCAACAAACTTCGCCTGCTCGCTGTGCAGGATGGTTTCCAGCACTTTTGGGGAAATTTTACAACCGCAACCGGCTCCGTGGCTGTATTGCGTTAAACGAATAGCTTGCTCGCTCATGGACATCTCCTGTCATTGCAATCCGGATATGGTAGCGCTCATTCCATGATGTGGTAAGAGTGACTGTCTGAATTAGGGTGTCTTTGCTCAGAATCCAGACAGTTTTGCCGTTGATATCAGAAATAACGGACGAATGCGCTCGGATCGGCAAGGTTAATCGTCGTGGATGCTTTTAGCTGCGGTGTGCCCAGATAGAGAAAACCGACGATTTTATCTTGCGGGCGACAGTCGAATGCTTCGCGAACGACCGCACTTTCGGTTAATGCACCACTGCGCCAGATACCGCCAAAGCCCTGGGCAATTGCGGCCATCTGCATAGCCATTACCGCACAACCGGCAGACATTTCTTGTTCCCACAGAGGAACCTTGTCGTTTTCTTCACATTTCGCCACCACGGTAATAATCAGCGGTGCGCGAAACGGTGCGCTGCGCGCTTTTTCCTGGGCTTTCTCGTCACTGCCTGCGGCAATCGCCCCTTTTTCAAGCACCGCGCTAAAACGCTCACGCCCTTCGCCCTCAATGACAAAGAATTGCCATGGTTGCAGCGTTTTGTGGTCTGGCGCACGCATTCCCGCACGCAGAATGTTTTGCAGCTGCTCTCCTGTCGGGGCCGGCTCGACGAGACGAGAGGCGCTACGACGGGTAATCAGTAATTCGAGTGCATCCATTTGCTTAACTCCAACAATGAGATTTGTTCACAAAATTAACACGTGAGCGGATTTTGTTACAGCACAGGCGGTGATTCCTGCTGACAAGTGCCTGTCGGGTCATTACGATAGCCTCATCTTATCGCCTTTCTCCGGAATTTCGGGATGGCGTGTTGTTAATCGGTAGGGAGAATACATGCGAACCCTGTGGCGATTTATTGCCGGATTTTTTAAATGGACATGGCGATTACTGAATTTCGTCCGTGAATTTGTGCTTAACCTGTTCTTCATCTTCTTGGTGCTGGTGGGCGTGGGCATCTGGATTCAGGTCAGCAGCAGCAATACCAGTGAACACGCTGAGCGAGGCGCACTGCTGCTGGATATCTCGGGGGTGATTGTCGATAAGCCTTCGAGCACCAGTCGCTTAAGCGTTATTGGTCGTCAGCTGTTTGGCGCCAGTTCCGATCGTCTGCAGGAAAACTCCCTGTTCGATATCGTGAATACTATTCGCCAGGCAAAAGATGATCGCAACATCACCGGCATTGTGATGGATCTGAAAAATTTTGCCGGGGCCGACCAGCCTTCCATGCAGTATATCGGTAAAGCGCTGCGGGAATTCCGCGACAGCGGCAAACCGGTCTTTGCCGTGGGCGATAACTTCAGCCAGGGGCAGTACTACCTCGCCAGTTTCGCCAATAAAATTTATCTCTCTCCGCAGGGTTCCGTTGATCTGCACGGCTTTGCCACCAACGGTTTGTACTACAAGTCCCTGCTCGACAAGCTGAAAGTTTCCACGCACGTGTTCCGTGTCGGGACTTATAAGTCTGCCGTAGAACCGTTCATTCGTGATGATATGTCTCCTGCTGCTCGCGAGGCCGACAGCCGCTGGATCGGCGAGCTGTGGCAGAACTATCTCGACACGGTCGCAGCCAACCGCCAGATCCCTGCTCAGCAGGTGTTCCCGGGCGCACAGGCCATGCTGGACGGTTTGACAAAAGTCGATGGTGATACCGCGAAATATGCGCTCGACAACAAACTGGTGGATGCACTGGCCTCCAGCGCCGAAGTCGAAAAAATGCTGACCAAACAGTTTGGCTGGAGCAAAGCGGATAAAAATTATCGCGCCGTCAGCTATTACGATTACTCGCTGAAAACGCCAGCGGATACTGGGGACAGCATTGGCGTCGTCTTCGCGAATGGCGCAATTATGGACGGTGAAGAAACCCCTGGGAATGTGGGCGGTGACACGACTGCCGCGCAGATCCGCGAAGCGCGTCTTGATCCGAAAGTGAAAGCAATTGTGCTGCGCGTGAACAGCCCTGGCGGCAGCGTCAGCGCTTCCGAAGTCATTCGCGCTGAGCTGGCTGCGGCAAAAGCGGCAGGCAAGCCGGTTGTCGTGTCCATGGGCGGCATGGCGGCATCCGGCGGGTACTGGATCTCCACCCCAGCAAGCTACATTGTGGCGAACCCCAGCACGCTGACCGGTTCAATCGGGATCTTTGGCGTGATCAACACTGTGGAAAACAGTCTGGATTCCATTGGTGTACACACCGACGGCGTGGCGACATCCCCACTGGCGGATATCTCCATCACCAAAGCGTTACCACCTGAAGTGCAGCAAATGATGCAACTGAGCATCGAGAACGGCTATAAGCGCTTTATCACGCTGGTCGCAGATGCGCGTAAGACAACGCCTGAGCAGATTGACAAAATCGCGCAGGGCCACGTCTGGACCGGCCAGGATGCGAAAGCCAACGGTCTGGTAGACAGTCTGGGTGATTTTGATGACGCCGTGGCGAAAGCGGCTGAGCTGGCCAAACTGAAGCAATGGCACATTGAGTATTATCAGGACGAACCGACATTCGTTGATATGGTGATGGACAGCATGTCCGGTTCCGTTCGTGCCATGCTGCCTGAAGCTATCCAGGCGATGCTCCCAGCGCCGCTCGCTTCTGCGGCGAGTACGGTTAAAGCGGAGAGCGATAAGCTGGCCGCGTTTAACGATCCGCAAAACCGCTATGCGTTTTGCCTGACCTGCGCCAACGTTCGCTAATCTGCCAATGCTGCCCCAAGTCGGGGCAGCATTTTTTATGCATTCTGATGTCGCGTACTGCGACAATCTCCAGGCGTACAGCCAAACTCCCGACTAAACAAACGAATAAAGTGCGCACAGTCGCTAAATCCCAGACGCAGCGCAATCTCCGTGACGCTCTCTCCAGAATTCATTAGCAGCCAGTGGGCATAACGCAAACGCGCACGTCGGATAAACTCTCCCGGCGATTGGGCGAACTCGGCGTTAAACAACCGGGTAAGCTGTCGCGGGCTCAGGTTGACTTCAGCGGCCAGCCAGCGGGTCGAAATGGGCTTTACCAGTCCTTGCTCAATTAAAAAGACCGCTTTGCGTAACCGACTGTCGCTCACGTGGGTAAAACCTATCGCTCTGGAGACCGCCACTGACGTGCTGTCTATGCGGTTGGGGACGGACATCTGGAAGATGGCTTTTGTCGCCCTGTCGGGACCACAGTGGCGGCGAATAAGCTCTGTTGCCAGCCCTATCGTCGAAATGCCCCCCGGACATGTCAGAATCCCTTTTTCCTCATGAAAATCGACCCCGCTACGGGCAGCCAACTGAGGAAATTGCGTTTTAAAATCATTCAGATGCCAGGGGTGGATCGCCGCCGTCAGCCCATTGAGGAATCCTTCTTGCGCCAGAACAAAGCTCCCCGTGCAGATACCTACCAGCGGAATGTTGAGCTGATGTGCAAGATGCAGGTAACGTCGCGCGGCCCGATCGGCTTTCGCCATACTGCGCAGCAAGCCGCCAATCACCACCACATAATCAAATTGTTCCGGTGCGACGAATGCGCTATCCGGTATCATCGCCATTCCTGAGCTGCTGAGAACAGGTCGATCTGGTGTAGCGCTCATCAGACGCCAGGAGCAGCGAATTTTCTGGCTATCATCCCCCATATCCGCCGCATGACGTAACGCATCGGTTAACCCCGCCAGCGCCAGCAGAGGAAATTCCGGCCACAGAAGAATGCCGACATTCAACTGTGGTCTGCGCGGTGTCTCTATCTGACTCGCATCGATAGCCGTAATGATGTCTCCATCCGCCCACTCGCCTGGCTGAAAAATTCGCAGGTCTTTCTTCACTTCAGGCTCCATGCGTATTGTCATTAGGACGAAACATGATAACGGCAATCGCTATATCCAAAAAGCAAGGCTGCTACTGTAGGGCCGAGGGAGCAAAACCACACTGAACAAACGGGACAAGGCACTGAACATAAATGACATATTGATCGGATGGCAGGTATGCGTCATTTGCACTGTATTTTTTCAGGGGGGACTTTATACTGCGCCTGTTTATGCACAACTTAACCTGTGACGCCCATGCAAAAGAAATCGATTTACGTTGCCTATACCGGCGGTACCATTGGTATGCAGCGCTCAGAACAGGGTTATATTCCTGTTTCCGGTCATCTCCAGCGTCAGCTGGCACTGATGCCTGAATTCCACCGCCCAGAGATGCCAGACTTCACCATCCACGAATACGTCCCGCTGATGGATTCCTCAGACATGACGCCAGAAGACTGGCAGCATATTGCTGAAGACATTAAAGCGCACTACGACGATTACGATGGTTTTGTCATTCTGCACGGCACTGACACCATGGCGTTTACGGCTTCGGCGCTCTCATTTATGCTGGAGAATCTGGGCAAGCCAGTCATTGTGACAGGGTCACAAATCCCATTAGCAGAGCTACGTTCTGACGGACAAATCAATTTGCTGAATGCGTTGTACGTTGCAGCAAATTATCCGATCAATGAAGTAACCCTGTTTTTCAACAACCGACTGTTTCGCGGTAACCGGACCACTAAAGCGCATGCTGATGGTTTTGACGCGTTTGCCTCACCCAACCTTGCACCACTGCTGGAAGCCGGGATCCACATTCGTCGGCTGGGAACACCGCCCGCACCTCACGGCACAGGTGAGTTGATTGTCCATCCTATCACTCCACAACCGATTGGCGTGGTCACCATTTATCCTGGGATCTCCGCTGACGTGGTACGCAACTTCCTGCGCCAGCCGGTAAAAGCATTAATTTTGCGCTCCTACGGCGTGGGCAATGCGCCGCAGAATAAAGAGTTCCTGAAAGAACTTGAAGATGCGAGCTCGCGTGGCATTGTGGTGGTGAACCTTACGCAGTGTATGTCCGGCAAGGTGAACATGGGGGGCTACGCGACAGGGAATGCGCTGGCGCATGCTGGCGTGATTGGCGGCGCGGATATGACCGTCGAAGCCACACTCACCAAACTGCACTATTTGCTGAGTCAGGGACTGGATACGCAGACAATTCGTGAAGCAATGACGCAAAATCTGCGTGGTGAGCTCACGCCTGACGATTAAAGGAGTCTATGCCCATGGCCCGAGCCTTACTGTTGGTCGATTTACAAAATGACTTTTGTGCCGGTGGTGCCCTCGCGGTCCCACAAGGTGACAGCACAATCGATATCGCCAACCGCCTGATTGACTGGTGTGTCATACGCGGCGACACGGTCGTTGCCAGTCTGGACTGGCACCCGGCGAATCACGGTAGTTTTGCCAGCCAGCATCAGGTCGAGCCCTACAGCCAGGGACAACTCGATGGCCTGGCGCAGACGTTCTGGCCCGATCATTGCGTACAAAACAGCGAAGGTGCTGCCCTGCATCCGCTGCTGAACCAGCGTGCGATAACTCAAACGTTCACTAAAGGTGAGAACCCGCTGGTCGACAGCTACAGTGCTTTTTTTGATAACGGTCGTCGTCAGGCAACCGCGCTGAATGCATGGCTACTCGAACACCGCATTGCCGAGCTCATCATCATGGGTCTGGCTACCGACTATTGCGTTAAATTCACCGTTCTGGATGCGCTCGATCTTGGCTACACCGTCAGCGTTATAACCGACGGCTGCCGTGGCGTTAATATTCAACCCCAGGACAGTGCAAACGCCTTTATGGAAATGGCTGCTGCGGGCGCAACGCTGTATACGTTGGACGACTGGCTGGAAACCCAGCGCTAATGCTTTAAAACGTTATATCCGGTCGATTGAAACTGCACATTTTTGCAAATTTATAGGCCGGATTAATACGCATCTCCCTTTCAACCAGTACTCCTCTAACCAATACAACCTACCAAAATTGGTTTGCCGCTGCGCCAGCATGGCGTGAACCCCTTCGCATTTTTCCTGTTATGAAACTGTTAACCTGCAGGTGCTGTTTTTTTCGCCACGCCATTTCCGTGGCGTGTTTGCTTGTTTAAATGTCAAAGAGGAACACCGATGAAACTATTGCCTTTGTTGGCAGCATTACCCCTGCTCTGCGCCAGCGTTGTTTCCGCCAGTTCACTGATGTCAGTTGGCTACTTTAATGGTGGCGGCGACGTCACTGCCGGTCCCGGTGGCGACATCAATAAACTGGATGTTCGCCAGATAACCCATCTCAACTATTCGTTTGGCCTTGTCTACAACAACGAAAAAGACGAGACCAATGACGCCTTAAAAGACGCCAGCAAACTGCATCAGATTTGGCTTTCACAGAAAGTGCAGGATGATTTGCTGAAAATTCCACAGCTGCGTAAACAAAATCCAAACCTGAAAGTTTTGCTTTCCGTCGGCGGCTGGGGAGCGCGTGGATTCTCTGGCGCGGCAGCAACGAAGGAAACACGCGCAGTGTTTATTCAGTCTGCACAGGAGATAATTGCGAAATATGGTCTGGATGGCATCGACCTCGACTGGGAATATCCAGTTAACGGCGCCTGGGGACTGGTCGAAAGCCAACCGGCTGACCGCGCTAACTTCACCGCGCTGTTAACAGAGCTGCGTGCCGCATTGGGGCATAAAAAACTGCTGACCATCGCCGTGGGCGCGAATGCGGAAAGTCCGAAAAGCTGGGTGGATGTAAAAGCCATTGCACCATCGCTCGACTACATCAACCTGATGACCTATGACATGGCTTACGGCACCCAATATTTCAACTCGAACCTGTACGATTCGACGCAATGGCCAACGGTCGCCGCGGCGGATAAGTACAGCGCCGATTTTGTGGTCAATAACTATCTCGCAGCCGGTCTGAAACCGAGTCAAATGAATCTGGGCATTGGCTTTTATGGACGTGTACCAAAACGCGCCGTTGGGCCAGGTATTGACTGGAGCAAACCTGACGCGCAGAAAAACCCGGCTACCCAGCCCTATTTCGAGTCAGCTCAAATTGAGTTGTTCAAATCACTGGGCGTCGACCTGAGCAAAGACACCTACGTGAAGTACAACGATATTGTGGCGAAGTTGATCAACGATCCGCAAAAACGCTTTAGCCAACATTGGGATGATGAAGCGAAAGTGCCGTGGCTGTCGGTACAGTCTGCGGATGGAAAAAAACTCTTTGCCCTCTCCTATGAAAACCCGCGTTCGGTGGCGATCAAAGCCGACTACATCAAAAGCAAAGGGTTGGCAGGCGCCATGTTCTGGGAGTACGGCGCAGATGACAATAATCAGTTGGCGAAGCAGTTAGCCGATTCGTTAGGCATCAAACACTGATCCCAACGCCTGACACAATAGGTTATGATTAGCGCATTCTGCTGCGCCAGCTTTTGGCGCAGCTCTTCATTTCTACTGGAGGCATGAGCTTTATGGCTTTTATCCCTAAAAATTACGCCCGTCTGGAAGTCGGTTACCGGGAAAAGGCGCTTAAACTCTTTCCCTGGGTCTGCGGACGCTGTTCCCGTGAGTTCGTGTATTCAAATTTGCGCGAGTTGACGGTACACCATATCGATCACGATCACTCGAATAACCCGGAAGATGGTAGCAACTGGGAAATGTTGTGCCTGTACTGCCACGATCACGAGCATTCCAAATATACGGAAGCGGACCAGTATGGTTCAACGGTGGTTGCAGGAGAAGATGCGCAAAAGGCCGTGGGCGAAGCGAAATACAACCCGTTCGCCGATCTGAAGGCGATGATGAACAAGAAATAATATCAACTGACGGGCCCGACATCGATGTCTGCCGGGCCTGGGTAATCAGGATTTAAACGTCGCAATCGGTTCTGGCGTAATACCAAACTCAACCTTCAACTGCTGCTTGCTCTTCATCACCATCTCACCGTTGGTATCAATCGTCATATGCTGCGCGTCAATATTGTTTCGCGCCTGCCATAACATCACCAGCTGTAAGCTATTCTCTTTTTGTTCTGCCGTTAGCGCTACGCCATCCGGCCATTTTCCGAGTTCAACGGCAGTCGATAAGCGCTGATAAACTTCCGGCGTCATGCTGTTGATCATCTCATCAAGATTCATGTTAAAACCACTCTCCGTAGAATAATTTGCTGAATCGTTTCTTCAACCCTTGATTTGCTCACCGTTTTCACCATCGGTGAAGTTCAAAGACGCTGAGTTAACGCAGTACCGTTCACCGGTAGGTTTCGGACCATCCGGGAAGACGTGTCCCAGGTGTGCATCACAGTTTCCGCAGCGGATTTCAATGCGCTGCATGCCGTGTGACGTATCTTTTATGTAACGGATAGCCTCATCGCTGACAGGCTCGTAAAAGCTGGGCCAGCCGCAGCCAGAGTCATATTTTGTCTCGGAACGAAATAGCGGATTGTCGCAGATCAAACAGTGGTAGATGCCGTCACGTTTGTTATGTAGCAAACGTCCGGTAAATGGCGGTTCTGTCCCGTGATTCTGCGTCACATAGAACTGCATTTCGGTTAAATTTTTTTTCAGTTCTTCTGGAGAAGGTTGATTAGCCATTTGCTCACATCTCGCTTTATCTAAACTCACATCGCGAGACAGATTCTAACAAAACATTAACACCGGAGTGCGAACTTTTGTTCTAAACTTGATCCTTGCGAAATGGCAGCCTGCAATTCGTGATCAGAATCACGTTTTTATCTTGATTGCCCTTTAAAATTCGGGCCGCCGACCCCATGTGGTTTCAAGCCCAAAGGAAGAGTGAGGCGAGTCAGTTGCGCAAAGCTTAGGCAGCAGATTGATTTGTCGCAATGATTGACACGATTCCGCTTGACGCTGCGTAAGGTTTTTGTAATTTTACAGGCAACCTTTTATTCACTAACAAATAGCTGGTGGAATATATGACTATCAAAGTAGGTATCAACGGTTTTGGCCGTATCGGTCGCATTGTTTTCCGTGCTGCTCAAGAACGCTCTGACATCGAGATCGTTGCAATCAACGACCTGTTAGACGCTGACTACATGGCTTACATGCTGAAATATGACTCCACTCACGGCCGTTTCAACGGTACCGTTGAAGTGAAAGACGGTCATCTGATCGTAAACGGTAAAAAAATCCGTGTTACCGCTGAACGTGATCCGGCTAACCTGAAATGGGACGAAGTTGGTGTTGACGTAGTAGCTGAAGCTACTGGCCTGTTCCTGACAGATGAAACCGCTCGTAAGCACATCACTGCTGGCGCGAAAAAAGTGGTTCTGACTGGTCCGTCCAAAGATAACACTCCGATGTTTGTTAAAGGCGCTAACTTTGACAAATACGAAGGTCAGGACATCGTTTCTAACGCTTCCTGCACCACTAACTGCCTGGCTCCGCTGGCTAAAGTTATCAACGACAACTTCGGCATCATCGAAGGTCTGATGACTACTGTTCACGCGACCACCGCTACTCAGAAAACCGTTGATGGCCCGTCTCACAAAGACTGGCGCGGCGGCCGCGGCGCATCCCAGAACATCATCCCGTCCTCTACCGGTGCAGCTAAAGCTGTAGGTAAAGTACTGCCAGAACTGAACGGCAAACTGACTGGTATGGCGTTCCGCGTTCCTACCCCGAACGTATCCGTTGTTGACCTGACCGTTCGTCTGGAAAAAGCTGCTTCTTACGAAGAAATTAAGAAAGCAATCAAAGCTGCTTCCGAAGGCCCGATGAAAGGCGTTCTGGGTTACACCGAAGACGACGTAGTATCTACCGATTTCAACGGTGAAGTTTGCACTTCCGTGTTCGATGCTAAAGCAGGTATCGCACTGAACGACAACTTCGTGAAACTGGTATCCTGGTACGACAACGAAACCGGCTACTCCAACAAAGTTCTGGACCTGATTGCTCACATCTCCAAATAAGTTGAGATGAAACAGTAATCTGTAAGAGCGACTCAGGTCGCTCTTTTTTTTGCCTGAAGAAAGGATTGCGTAATGATTAATAAAATTTTTGCACTTCCGGTAATCGAACAAATTACCCCTGTCCTCTCCCGCCGTCAGCTTGATGAGCTTGAGGTTCTTGTTGTCGATCACCCACAGGTTAAAGCTTCTTTCGCGCTGCAGGGCGCACATCTTCTTTCCTGGAAACCAAATGGTGAAGAGGAAGTCCTGTGGTTAAGTAATAATACCCCGTTTAAAACCGGCGTAGCGCTGCGTGGCGGCGTACCAATTTGCTGGCCGTGGTTTGGTCCGGCTGCTAAGCAGGGCCTGCCTTCGCATGGTTTTGCCCGCAACCTGCCATGGACGCTGAAAGCGCACAACGAAGACGACAATGGCGTGGTGCTGACGTTTGAACTGCAGAGCAACGCTGAAACGCGTCAGCTATGGCCACACGAGTTCTGCCTGCTGGCCCGCTTCAAAGTGGGAGCCACCTGTGAAATGGAGCTGGAAGCTCATGGTGAGTTTGAAACCACCTCGGCACTGCATACCTATTTCAACGTTGGTGATATTGCGGCAGTGAAAGTCAGTGGTCTTGGCGATCGCCTGATCGATAAAGTGAATGATGCTAAAGAAGATGTGCTGGCTGATGGTATCCAGACCTTCCCGGACCGCACCGATCGCGTTTATCTGAATCCGGAAGCGTGCAGCGTGATTCATGATGATGCGTTGAATCGCAATATAGATGTTGTCCACCACCACCATCTGAATGTCGTGGGCTGGAACCCTGGCCCGGCGCTGTCCGTCAGCATGGGCGACATGCCGGATGATGGCTACAAAACGTTTGTTTGTGTAGAAACGGCTTACGCGACCGCTCCGCAGAAAACCACCGAAGAAAAACCATCTCGCCTCGCGCAGACTATTCGTGTAGCTAAACGCTAACACAGCTCTGCGCACCATGCCGGATGCGGCTAACGCCTTATCCGGCCTACACACTACATGCAGCCGCAGGCCTGATAAGTGCAGCGCCATCAGACCGCTCTGCGCAACGTGCCGGATGCGGCTAACGCCTTATCCGGCCTACAAACTACATATAGCCGTAGGTCTGATAAGCTCAGCGCATCAGGCAGTTCCGCGCACCGTGCCGGATGCGGCTAACGCCTTATCCGGCCTACAAACTACATACAGCCGTAGGCCTGATAAGCTGCGGGAACATCGGCATTTGGCAAATCAGGCCATATCCAGCGCGGCGGCATTTTGTTCGACATGCGCTACGCTTGCGGCTTTCGGAATGGCTATTACACCCGACTGACGAATCACCCACGCCAGCAAAATCTGCGCAGCGCTAACATTGTGCGCACGCGCGATGTCATTCACCACAGAGTTAGAAAGCAAATCTCCACGCAGTCGTCCCGCCTGAGCCAGCGGACTGTATGCCATGACCGGCATCTGCTGCTGCTGGCACCACGGCAGTAAATCATATTCAATACCGCGCGAGGCTAAATGATAAAGCACCTGGTTAGTTGCACACTCTCGTCCACCGGGTACCTGCCATAACGCCTGCATATCATCATAATCGAGATTTGAGACGCCCCAACGGCGGATTTTCCCCTGCGCAATCAGTGTTTCCATGGCATCGATGGTCTCTGCAAATGAAAAATCGCCCATCCAGTGCAGCAAATAGAGATCCAGATAATCAGTTTTCAGTCGACGCAGGCTCGCTTCGCAGGCGGCAATGGCTTTCTGTCCACCGGCATTCCATGGGTAAACTTTCGAGACTAAAAAAGCGCTATCACGCCGTCCCGTTAATGCTTCACCCACTACCTCTTCCGCTGCACCATCAGCGTACATTTCTGCGGTATCAATCAATCGCAGGCCGAGATCCAGTCCGGCCTGCAGCGCAGACACTTCATCCCGGCGTCGGCATGGATCCTCGCCCATGTACCATGTTCCCTGCCCAATAGCAGGAAGCGATACCTGGTTTGTAAACGTCACCTGTTTCGCTGTCATCGCACCCTCCTGTGTTAATGCACCACAGTAAAGCAAAACAACGTGCATGTGTCCTGTTAGGGTGCACAAATTGCACCATTATGGATTGGAAACCGATCGTTAAGGCGAGCGAAATAAAAAGCCCGGGAACAGCAGATGTTCCCGGGCCGAAAAAATAAAAAATCTTATCTACGAAGTGGTTATTTCAACCGACCTAAATATTTCCCCTCTTTCATAGCGTTGATTTTTCCGTTTTTATAGACGATAACGGAAATCAAACCTGCGCTATAAGACTGAGCTTCTGCACTATTCTCATCATTTGCCGCAGGTTTGCCATTAATATAAGCAATGCCATCAGCACCACGTTTAAAGTCCACTCCAAGTTTATTCACATGCACGGGCGTGATTTTACTGGCGTGTACCGGGGCATTCGTGTCACTGACCATGGTTTTATGTTCATGCTGTAACTGTTGACGATAAGCCTCACTAATGGCATACGCAGGCGCAGCAGAGGAAGCCACCAGAGCAGCGATAATAATTAATTTCTTCATTAGTTAAACCTTAATATTTATCGTGTTTGTGGTGGTGACTGGAATTTGTATCATTTGTGCCATACAAGTTTTGCGCATTTTCCATAGCCTGTTTTTCAGCGGCAGCATTGATTGTCGCCTGACGGTTTTGCTCCGCAACATAACAGGCATCACGGCTCACACCCTTGCTTTCGCAAGCATTCATGCGTGAAGCCTCGGAGGAACAACCAGCCAGAATCCCGCCCATCACAGCTATCATGATTAACTTTTTCATTATATATACCAGGTTTATTCTCAAAAAATCCACATGGCGAATTATATTTAATGCCATGAAGAGTTGCTGTCGATACTTTAAAGTTTAATTAATATCTGCAATGGGATATTTAATGTCAATTTTAATTTTTTCAGATAAATACCTAAAGATGTAAAATTAAAATCAATCGATTAATTTTTGTTTTTTTCACATGAAAGTTAACTTTCGCCATGAGATAAACATGCTAAAAGAGTTATCAATAATTTTCATTGTGCTTAACAATAAGAAAATAACGCTTACCTCGATCGTAAACCCTAGTATTATCAACGCATTGTATAGCTACAAACCATTACCTCATGACAATGATTTGCTAAACCTTCACGACTTTATTTCATTCAAAAATGAATAGATAACAGGCTAATAAAATAGCAGGTTTATTTTTAGTAACAGCGACAGGAATAATACGTTAAAAATTCGTTGTAGCCTGACAGAATGTCAAATCAGCACAAATGATGAAATCTCATGTTTTAGATCAATATTCATATCGGTAGCGCACAAAAAAGCCCGCATGTCTGCGGGCTTGTGTTCAACACTGAATGTCATCAGAACTTGTAGGTTACACCCACCGAGAAGATGCCAGACCAGGACTTATCGACCATCGGGCTGTCTTTCACTTCATCACTCAAACGCACATAACGGCCAGTGCCGTATACGTTCCAGTTTCCAATGAAGTTATAGCTCGCGGTCAACTCCAGGAACGGATCCCATCCATCGTCAGCGTTGTAGCTTTTCAGACCACTGCGGCGAGACTCGTTGTTGGACACGCCATAATAATAGTCGTTGTAGTTTTCGCTGCTGTACTGCACACCGATACCAGGCGTCAGAGTCAGTCCGCCGTTGGTGTAACGGTAGAGCCATGCCAGATCCCAGATAAAGCCGTTACTGTTATCCAGGGTATCACCCGCCAGTGCAGTACGCAGGAAACCATACTGGGTGTTATGTACATACGAGAGGCCAGCCATCAGGCTGCTTTTACGCTTGTCGAGTTGGCGCAAAGCATGGCTATCGCTATCACCCGGCTTGAAGTGCGTCGGATCGTAGTACGCCATGATGGAGAGCTTATCTGCCGTATCATTCCACAAATAGTAACCGCCACCCAAGCCGTGGAACCAGACATTATCGCCTTCATAGGTGACAACTGGAACGGGATAAACATCGCGGTCATACTGTTTGTACGGGCTGTTAATCACGCCGGCACCCGCACCAACAGTCCACTGACTTTCCGCCTGTGCGGTGCTAACTGCGGTCGCGGCAAGCACGCCAAATGCCAGAAGTTTGAGTTTGGTCACAATCCATAATTCCTTATTCAAATGTGTAGCGGTCAAAGTGTAACCGCCAATACGCTTCAGCCCAACTATTTTACGTATTCGCCCCAGAATGTAACCCCCTAATTTCTCAGCGAGTGATGACATTTTGCTTGCAGGATGGTGAACACCGCATGAATCCCGCTCTATTTCTTTACATAAGATGTGCTTTTTTTGCTGATGAGTTATTGATATGCCATTGAAATTCATTTGCGCACACAGGCAAGTTTTGCAAATGCCATCTACGCTTAATTTTAGAAGGTGTATCACCGAATACGTTGATCTCCTGACCACCAAAATGGCATGAGAGTTGCTTATTTCTTCAGCAGCGACGTCGTTCAGTTTACCTCTTCAGGGGCCTCTACTATTCATATGAACGGCTCTTAACATGTGCTAAAAAACGAAAGGACGGCATACCATGAATATATTCGATCACTATCGCCAGCGTTATGAAGCTGCCAAGGACGAAGAGTTCACGCTGCAGGAGTTTCTTACCACTTGTCGGCAAGATCGCAGTGCTTATGCCAACGCGGCAGAGCGGCTATTAATGGCTATTGGTGAGCCTGTCATGGTCGACACTGCCCACGAACCTCGACTTTCTCGACTCTTTTCGAATCGGGTAATTGCACGCTATCCCGCCTTTGAAGAGTTTTACGGCATGGAAGACGCCATTGAGCAAATTGTTTCTTATTTGAAACATGCGGCTCAGGGTCTGGAAGAGAAGAAGCAGATCCTGTATCTGCTGGGGCCTGTGGGAGGGGGGAAATCATCTCTTGCTGAGCGACTGAAGTCGCTGATGCAGAGAGTACCGATTTATGTCCTGAGTGCCAATGGCGAACGTAGCCCGGTCAACGATCATCCGTTATGCCTGTTTAATCCGCAGGAAGACGCGCAGATCCTGGAAAAAGAGTATGGGATCCCGCGTCGCTATCTCGGTACGATCATGTCGCCCTGGGCTGCGAAACGTCTGCACGATTTCGGCGGGGACATTACAAAATTCCGCGTAGTCAAAGTCTGGCCGTCTATTCTGGAGCAGATCGCAATCGCCAAAACGGAGCCTGGTGATGAAAACAACCAGGATATTTCTGCGCTGGTCGGGAAAGTGGATATTCGTAAACTCGAACACCACGCCCAGAACGATCCTGATGCCTACGGTTATTCGGGTGCACTGTGTCGTTCAAACCAGGGGATTATGGAATTCGTTGAGATGTTTAAAGCACCGATTAAAGTGCTGCATCCTCTGCTGACCGCCACCCAGGAAGGAAACTACAACGGGACAGAAGGTATCTCTGCCCTGCCGTTTAACGGGATTATTCTTGCCCACTCGAACGAGTCCGAATGGGTAACGTTCCGTAATAACAAAAACAATGAGGCGTTCCTTGACCGTGTTTACATCGTCAAAGTGCCTTATTGCCTGCGTATCTCTGAAGAGATCAAAATTTACGAAAAACTGCTTAACCACAGTGAGCTGACCCATGCGCCTTGCGCACCGGGCACACTGGAAACGCTCTCTCGCTTTACCATTCTTTCTCGCCTGAAAGAACCTGAGAACTCGAGCATTTACTCGAAGATGCGCGTTTACGATGGCGAAAGCCTGAAAGATACCGATCCGAAAGCGAAATCCTATCAGGAGTATCGGGATTACGCCGGGGTTGATGAGGGAATGAACGGTCTTTCCACGCGTTTCGCGTTTAAGATCCTCTCTCGCGTCTTTAACTTTGACCATGCCGAAGTGGCAGCTAACCCGGTACATCTGTTTTACGTACTGGAGCAGCAAATCGAACGTGAACAGTTCCCGCAGGAGCAAGCTGAGCGTTATCTTGAGTTCCTGAAAGGCTATTTGATCCCGAAATATGCTGAATTCATCGGCAAAGAGATCCAGACGGCTTATCTCGAATCCTATTCCGAGTACGGACAGAACATTTTCGACCGTTATGTCACTTATGCGGATTTCTGGATTCAGGATCAGGAGTATCGCGACCCGGATACCGGTCAGCTGTTTGACCGCGAGTCACTGAACTCAGAACTGGAGAAAATTGAGAAACCGGCGGGTATCAGTAACCCGAAAGATTTTCGTAACGAGATCGTCAACTTTGTTCTGCGTGCCAGAGCGAATAACAGCGGTCGCAATCCAAACTGGACCAGTTACGAAAAACTGCGCACGGTCATTGAGAAGAAAATGTTCTCCAATACCGAGGAGCTGCTGCCGGTCATTTCGTTCAATGCTAAAACCTCGACTGACGAGCAGAAAAAACACGACGATTTTGTCGACCGTATGATGGAAAAAGGCTACACGCGTAAACAGGTGCGTTTACTGTGCGAATGGTATTTGCGCGTACGTAAATCGTCTTAACATAAGTGCCCGGTGGCGCATGCGCTTACCGGGCTTGCAAAACAATGTTCCGTAGGCCGGATAGCGCTAGCGCCATCCGGCACTTACAGACATGGCGAACAGTTGGCAGTACGGGGGGCTTATGACCTGGTTTATTGACCGGCGTCTTAACGGCAAAAACAAGAGCACGGTAAACCGCCAGCGCTTCTTACGCCGTTATAAATCGCAAATTAAACAGTCGATCTCCGAGGCCATTAACAAGCGTTCGGTGACTGATGTGGATAGCGGCGAATCTGTCTCTATTCCGACTGATGATATTAGCGAACCAATGTTTCATCAGGGACGTGGTGGCCTGCGCCATCGCGTGCATCCGGGTAACGACCATTTTGTGCAGAATGACCGCATTGAACGCCCACAGGGCGGCGGTGGCGGTTCAGGAAGCGGACAAGGCCAGGCCAGCCAGGATGGTGAGGGTCAGGATGAGTTCGTCTTTCAGATCTCTAAAGATGAATATCTCGATCTGTTGTTCGAAGATTTAGCACTTCCTAACCTGAAGCAGAATCAGCAGCGTCAGCTAACGGAGTACAAAACGCACCGGGCAGGTTTTACCTCTAACGGTGTGCCTGCCAACATCAGCGTGGTGCGATCCCTGCAAAACTCACTGGCGCGCCGCACGGCGATGACAGCGGGTAAGCGTCGCGAACTGCATGCTCTCGAAGCGGATCTGGAAACCATCGCGAAAAGCGAACCAGCACAGTTGCTGGAAGAGGAACGGTTACGCAAAGAGATTGCCGAACTACGGGCAAAAATCGAACGCGTGCCATTTATCGACACCTTTGATTTACGCTACAAGAATTATGAAAAACGCCCCGACCCTTCCAGCCAGGCGGTAATGTTCTGCCTGATGGACGTTTCTGGTTCAATGGATCAGTCGACCAAAGATATGGCTAAACGTTTTTATATCCTGCTGTATCTGTTCTTAAGCCGGACCTATAAGAACGTGGAGGTGGTTTATATTCGCCACCATACCCAGGCGAAAGAAGTGGATGAGCATGAGTTCTTCTACTCTCAGGAAACCGGGGGAACCATTGTCTCCAGTGCGCTGAAGTTAATGGATGAAGTGGTGAAAGAGCGCTACAACCCTGCCCAGTGGAACATCTATGCTGCACAGGCATCGGACGGTGATAACTGGGCTGATGATTCACCGCTGTGTCATGAAATTTTGGCGAAAAAACTGCTGCCAGTGGTCCGCTATTACAGCTATATCGAAATCACTCGCCGCGCTCACCAAACCTTGTGGCGTGAATACGAACATCTGCAATCAACTTTTGATAACTTTGCGATGCAACATATTCGCGACCAGGATGATATTTACCCGGTATTCCGCGAACTGTTTCATAAACAAAGTACGACCAGCAATAGTTAACCACCTAAACAAATCAGCCAGAGGTTATCTTCTCTGGCTGATTTTTTACGGGTGCTGTTTTTTCATCTTATCAATATTCATCCGTTTATCCTTTTTATTTTCCCTTTACAGAGCAGCAGGCAATGTAATTGAGTTGATGACGTTGCGAACGGAAGAAGCGAAACATTTTCAGGAAACGACGACGATTTTCGCTCGTGCGTAAGCCGTTAAACACAATTTTTACCGCCCCCGTAAGCCCTTCATCACGAACTAATCCGCGCGGCGACATCAGCGACATGTTGCCATTCTGCTGCAGGACCTGTTCGAACCCGCAGTTAAGAAACAAATCACGCCAGCCTTGTCTGGTCATTGGGCTAACGTTTGATTTCACCACATCGACAAGCTGGCCCTGATCGCCCGCGCCCAGTTTTTGGGCGGTGAACATAATATCGTGGGTGAGCAGACGCCCACCGGGCTTCAACACGCGATAATATTCGGCAATTAACTTCGCCTTCGCTTTATCGGCATACATTGTCAGCATGGCTTCGTTAATCACAACATCGAAACTGTTATCCGCAAAAGGAAGAGTGTTGGCGTTAGCAGCCATCACATGAATATGATTTTCCAGACCATTTGCCGCTACGTTATTCCTTGCATTTGACAGTGCGGTTTTATCCATATCAATGGCGTATACGGTACAGCCATAGCGTTGAACTAACTCTATCGCCGTCGTGGCCATGTTGCACGCCACTTCAAGTACCTGGCTGCCGGGCGTCAGCTGTGACTGGCTAAACAACCATTCTGTTGCTTCAACACCGCCCGGACGCAGACGGGTTTTGCCCAGGCTGGCTAAAAATGTATGACCCGCTTTTTCAGTCGCGCTCATTGGCCTGTCTCCTTTTTATAAGTTGCATTATAAATACAACATTAAGAGTTAAAGGTGAAGTACGCGAATGATTTTTATTTCAAAATGTCCTTTCCCGTAGCGTTAGAGCGGATGTATGCCGTGTGATAGACTGAAGTATCAGACTTACAGGGCTGTAAATCATTATGAAATTGCATCATAAAGCGCTCAGGATCTTTATCTCCGTCAGCGTAATTGTTTTGACATCTTCTTTTTTGGTTTATGAGCTCATTGCTAGTGATAAAGCAATGAATGCGTACATGCGCTATATCAATGAGAAAGCCGACTCCTCGTTTCTCTATGATAAGTACACAAATCAGAGCATCGCAGCCCATCTGATGCGCACATTTTCGTCCCCTCAGGGGCCTGCTTCTCTCGAACAGCAAAAAGTACTTTGCAACGCTTTCGACAGCGTTAACGGCACTCATGGGCTCAATCTCACTAAGCGCAACTATCTGCCATTACACGGTACGTTGCAGACCACCTCAACAAAATGTAGCGAACAGCTTGATGACATTTTTCTGCTGCCCTCTTTTGACCGGGCGGTCAATGTTAATCGCCAGCAGAAAGATTACGGTCAGGGATTAGGGACGCTGGAGTATAAATTTCGATATTACGTCGATCTCAAAAATAACTACGTTTATTTCTATGATGTGATCGACTCGCGGAAATTTGCGATACACAACTGGTCGTTTTTGCAAAAAGGTACGTTGGGAATCGACCAGAATGATATTGACGGTATTTTTACTGGCCGCACGGTGATCTCCAGTATTTATGAAGATAACCTGACCGAGAAAAAGGTGATGAGCTTTTTAACACCGGTTTACTACGCCAATAAGCTAAAAGGCGTGGTGATGGTGGATATTAATAAAGAAAATTTACAGAATATTTTCTATACCAGCGACCGCCCTCTCGTCTGGCGTTATCTTAACGTAACGGTCTCTGACACCAGTTCAGGTAAAGAGATCCTCGTTCACAAAAGTGAAACCGATCTGTTCCGCTATGTTCACTATGAGAAGGACATACCTGGCGGTATACGTATCACCCTCTCACTTGATGTTATGTACTTTCTTGTCTCGTCCTGGAAGATATTCGCCTTCTATCTACTGGCAACGATATTGCTGCTGAATATGGTTAGAACGCATTTTCGCTTGTATCACAACGTCACACGGGAAAACGTCAGTGATGCGATGACAGGGCTCTACAACCGTAAAATTTTAACGCCAGCGCTTGAGCAGCGTTTGCAACAGTTGGTGAACACGGGAACGCTCGTGACCTTTATCGCCATTGATTGCGACAAACTAAAAGTTATTAATGATACGTTGGGGCATAAGGAAGGCGATCGCATTATCACCCTCCTGGCCAAAGCTATTCAAACGTCCATTCGCAAAAGTGACTATGCCATCCGCCTCGGTGGCGATGAGTTTTGCATTATCCTCATCGATCACCCCAGTGAATTAACGCCCCGCCTGCTGGAGAGGATTCGCTATAACTTACAAATTATTGCGCAAGATAGATCAATCAGCTTCTCTGTCGGGATTTATAATATGCAGCCAAACGACACCATTGATGATGCCTACAAAGCATCTGATGCACAGCTCTACCTGAACAAACAGAAAAAACGCACCGATGCGTAATTATTTTTCTGACAGGATTTTCATTGTTGTACCAGGAGTAAGTCATGACGGAAGTAAACAAAGGTAACGCAACGCACCAGCGTTTAATCTCCCTGTTGTCAGAACACGGTGCGACCTACCGCGTAGTCAGCCATGAAGCCGTAGGCAAATGTGAAGCTGTCTCTGAAATTCGCGGTACCGCACTGGGTCAGGGTGCAAAAGCGCTGGTCTGCAAAGTAAAAGGCAACGGCGTCAATCAGCATGTTCTGGCGATCCTCTCTGCCGATCAGCAGGCCGACCTGAGCCTGTTGGCCAGCCATATTGGCGGGGTGAGAGCGGCACTTGCCCCCCCCGCGGGGGGGAAGCGATGT